>JFJP01012150.1_pt1 | contig 29248 bp, 25 predicted proteins | sample 431651 | NCBI WGS metagenome assembly JFJP01 (sample SAMN02602958, study PRJNA72255) | Microbial mat metagenome, whole genome shotgun sequencing project. | biome: fresh water; feature: sink hole; material: water; isolation source: purple microbial (photo- and chemosynthetic) mats found in... | reverse complement strand
AATGTCTGAAAAGCTCGCAAAACTCGTGGAAGAACTTTCCACACTTTCCGTCCTCGAGGCGGCTGATTTGGTAAAAATGCTCGAAGAGAAGTGGGGCGTTTCCGCCGCCGCTCCTGTGGCGATGATGGCTGGTGGTGGCGCTGCTGCCGCTGCTGAACCTGTTGAAGAGAAGACTGAGTTCGATGTCGTCATCAAAGATCCAGGCGCCAAGAAGATTGACGTGATCAAAGTCATTCGTCAACTGACCAGCCTCGGACTCGGCGAAGCCAAAGCCCTCGCTGAAACCGCTGGTGGCAAAGTCCTCACCGCTGTCGGCAAAGACGCTGCGATGGACGCCAAGAAGAAACTTGACGAAGCCGGCGCCAACGTCGTCGTCGAATAAGTTTTTCAAGTTTTACAATAAAAAAGACGGCTCGCGAGAGCCGTCTTTTTTATTGTATGCCTTTTTAGTTGTATCTTTCTACTTTGCGAATAACCATCACCACTTTGCCTTTGATCTCCAGCGCTTCGTTCTTGTCAATGTAGATCGGCTTCATTGTGGGGTTGGCGGGTTGCAGGCGATATTTGTCTTTTTCTTTGAAAAAGAACTTGAGGGTCGTTTCGTTGCGGTCAGAAAGCCAGACTGCGACCATATCACCGTTGCGGGCATCCTGCGTGGGCTTGAGGATGACGATGTCGCCGTCGTTGACCATGGCATCTATCATTGATTCGCCTTGTACTTTGAGGGCGAATAATTCCTTACCCTTTTCTTTTGCAGGCATGAGCGACATGGCTACTTCGACAGAGTCTTCAGGGGTGAATGATCCAAAGTCTGCATTTGTTGGGACGGGGATTGGTTCGCCGGCTTGAATAACACCCATCATTGGGACGCGGAACATATCGCCGAGTGGGGTGGGGGCGGTTAATCGTACGCCGCGTGAAATTTTTCGGTCACGTTCAATGTGCCCGTTTTTTTCAAGTTGATCAAGATAATAATTGACGACAGAAGTGGATGAAATATCGCAATGTTCGCCAATCTCGCGAATTGAAGGTGGGTGTTTGTGTTCGCGTTGATAACTAGCAATGAAATCAAGTATTTTCTGGTGACGTTCTCCCAGACCTTTGCTTTTTCTAACCATCATCATCATTTTTTAGCCTCCTGTCGGCAAAGCCGACATTCGTGAACATTCTTCGCTCATTTGTGCTACGAATAATACTCGAACGCCTGTTCTGTGTCAAGAGTGATTTTCGGGCGAGGTACGGCTTTGGCAATGATCCTGTAGGGCGCAAAATGGCTTTGCAAGCCATAAATGCTTTGGCAGGCAACCTCCCGCTAAAACATGAAGACGGGTAAAATTTATAAAGTGATCTTTTTCAAAACCACCCAATTATGAAACTACTCTACAACGCAAATATTTACACGTTTGACGCAATTTATCCGCAGGCATCTGCTGTTTTGATTGCTGGCGCGAGAATTGTTGCAGTGGGCGATCAGGCTACCCTCGAATCCCTTGCGCATGGCAAGGTCGAAAAACAAGATATGCGGGGCTGCACTATTTTGCCCGGTTTGACAGACGCACATCTCCATTTACAACATTATGCGCTTTTTCTTGGCAAGATTGATTGCGAAACAAAAACCAAGGAAGAATGTCTGCGTCGCGTGACAGAGCGCGCGGAAAAAGTAAAACCTGGCGAGTGGATTCTTGGTCATGGCTGGAATCATAATGAATGGTCTCAAAACGGCGACTTGCCCACCGCAGCTGAACTTGACGCGCTTGCGCCAAATAACCCTGTTTATCTCACAGCCAAATCATTACACGCCGCGTGGGCGAATACATTGGCGTTGAATCTTGCAAATATCACCAGTGACACGCCCAACCCAAAGGACGGTGTGATCCAGCGCGATCACACCGGACGCGCAACAGGCGCATTGCTTGAAACCGCAATGTCGCTGGTTGATCGTATTATCCCCGAACCATCCATCACGGAAATTGCAAACGCAATGGAAACCGCCCAACCCATTTTGTGGAGGATGGGGCTGACCGGCATTCACGACTTTGATCGCCGCGATTCTTTTATGGCATTGCAACGCTTACATTCACAAGGCAAGTTAAAATTACGGGTAAATAAAAGCCTCCCTCTCGACAGCCTTGATCAAGCCTTTGACCTTGGCTTGGGGACAGGCTTCGGCGATGATTGGTTGTGGATTGGCTCTGTCAAAGCATTCATGGATGGCGCGCTGGGACAACACACAGCGGCAATGTTTCAGCCGTATGTAAATGAGCCTGAAAATTGCGGCATTTTAAATATGGATGGCGAGGAACTTTTTGAACATTGCCGCCGCACCGCCGATGTTGGTTTGAGCATGACCGTTCATGCCATTGGCGACCGTGCCAACCATGAAGTGCTAAACGCTTACGAACAACTTCGTAAATACGAAAAGGAAAAAAATCTACCGCATTTGCGCCATCGCATTGAGCATGTCCAAATTCTGCACCCCGCCGACGCGCCGCGTTTCGCGCAACTTAATATTATTGCATCCATGCAGCCCATCCATGCGCCCTCCGATATGCTCATTGCCGACCGCCTCTGGGGAGATCGCTCTGCCTATGCATACGCCTGGCGCACGCAATTAAACTTTGGCGCACATCTCACATTTGGATCGGATGCGCCAGTCGAATCGCCCAATCCATTTTTGGGATTACACGCCGCAGTCACGCGACGACGGACAGACGGAACTCCCTCGGCTGAGGGTTGGTACCCCGAACAAAAATTGACTCTGGCTGAGGCATTGTCTGCCTACACTCTTGGCGCCGCCTACGCCGCCAACGCAGAACATCGCCTTGGAAAACTTTCAGAAGGTTATCTCGCAGATTTGATTGTATTGGAGCAGGATATTTTTTCCATCGATCCCAATGACTTGTTGAGCATAAACGCCGCCGCAACAATGATCAATGGAGAATGGGTATATACTTCACCTTGATTTGATGATTGACACGGAACGTAACGAGTTCTTCAAGAAACTTGATAAACAAACGGAAAAATTGAGCCGCCCATGTCCCAAAATATTCCAAAACTCACCCCCGAAATGCTCATTCCTCGTATGGGCGAATACATTGTCCAAAAAGGGTTGATCACCGAAGATCAATTACAGAAGGCGCTTGCCTATCAACAGGAACGAATAGATAAAGGCGATCACTACTTGCTGGGGCAGGCGTTGATTGATCTCAACATGCTGGATAGTGATATGCTCAATCAGGTTGTCACTGAACAGATCATCCAATTACGAACCGCTTTGCAGTCATCCAACTATAATCTTGAACAGCGCGTAAAAGAACGCACTGCCGAGTTGAATTCGGCGCTTCAAAGGCTTTCAGAATTAAATCAAATGAAGGCGAATTTTGTGTCGAATATTTCGCATGAATTACGCACGCCCCTTACTCATGTAAAAGGTTATCTTGAATTGTTGATTACAGAATCACTGGGCAATATTTCAGAAGAACAACGCCATGCCCTGCGCGTAACTCAGCGTGCTACAACCAAACTTGAAAGCATCATCGAAGATCTGATTATGTTCTCGCTCGCCTCGCGCGGTGAGATGAGCATGAAATTGGATAAAGTGGATATCCGCCGCGTCGTAACACTTGCGGCTAAATCTGCATCAACCAAGGCGGAAGAACGCGGCGTGCAAGTTCTGGTCTCTGCCCTTGATACCATTCCCGCAGTGCAGGCTGATTCTGAAAAAATTGGCTGGGTGATAAACCAATTCCTCGATAACGGGATCAAATTCACCCCGTCGGGTGGAAGCGTGGTGATCTCTCTCAAAGAAGAAGGGCATAATCTTGTCCTCGTCTCTGTAACAGATACCGGCATTGGAATCCCGTCGAATCGTTTGAAAGAAATTTTTGAGCCCTTTCATCAGTTGGATGGTTCATCAACACGCCATTATGGCGGCACAGGGCTGGGGCTTTCTTTGGTTCGTCAAATTGTGGAAGCACACGGATCGTTATTGGACGCGCAATCTGTGGAAGGGAAGGGAACTACGTTCAAATTCCCCTTACTGGCAGTGCGTGACTAACCATGGATTTATATACCCTCTCTTCCTTACATAAAATATTTCAGGAAGTTCAACGTCAGCCAGATTGGAGAGCTGCGCTGGATACGTTATTTGTATCTCTGCGCGACTCTTTTGTTTTTGACAATGTAGCCATTTATCTTGAAGACTCGCGCACAAAAGGGTTGGATGTTGTATATGCGCGTGCGGTGGGCCGTGGGAAAACCGCCGAGGCCGATGCTGTTTGGGGCGAAAGCCTTGCGAACGAAGCAATTGCAAAAGGTGAAATGATTTTAAAAGAGCCGCAATTGGGTTCAGGCAAGACCGGGCGCCTGGGTTTGGCGCATTTATTGGCATTTCCTTTATACATTGGTTCAAAGTTGGGCGGTGCGCTTGTTTTTGTTCGTTTTGGCGGACCTCAATATTCCGAGTTGCACATTCAAACCGCGTCTTTGCAGGCATTTTGGGCGGCGGCGCTGATCGAACGCCGAGACTTGCAAGAAGCGCGTACTGAATTGGATTCTGTGCAAAGGCAAATGCGCTTACAGGATGATTTCGTTTCCACCATTTCGCACGAACTTCGCACACCACTCGGCTTTATTAAAGGATACAGCACCAGCCTGTTGCGCGAAGATACCGTATGGGATCAGTCCACCCAGCGCGAATTTCTAAATATCATTGATGAAGAAGCCGACCGCCTGACGCGATTGATCGAAGATATGCTTGAATCTGCACGCCTGCAAAGCAAGACCCTGCAATTTAAGTTTTCTCCCGTAAGAATTGACGCGCTTGTACGCGATGTTGCGACGCGCATTAATATGTACCACCCTAAATTGAAAATTACCTTTGATCTTCAACCACTTCCCCCAATCCGCGGAGATGGCACACGGCTTTCACAAGTCTTTGAAAACCTCTTCAGCAATGCGGTTAAGTATGCGCCTGATTCAGATATTAACATTGGTATGCGAGCCACTATGGATAAAATTCGCATCACCTTCGCCGACAAAGGAGACGGCATCTCGGAAGATTATCTCCCCTTTGTTTTTGAACGCTTCTACCGTGTGCCAGGCGAACGCACCGTCACTGGTACCGGATTGGGCTTGTATATTTGCAAGCAAATTATAATGGCGCATCATGGTAATATTTGGGTAGAGTCAGTGTTAGGCGAAGGCGCAACTTTCATTATCGAATTGCCTGTGGAACCCATGCTCTAGCCAGCCTTCATCTTTGTTTTAAGGAGATTGTTATGCCCAAGCGTATTTTAATTGTGGACGATGAGCCGCGTTATCTGCGCCTCTTGGAGGCTAATTTGCGTACAGAGGGCTATGAAGTAGCCACTGCGCAAGATGGTATGCAAGCGCTGGACGTATTCTCGTTGCAACCAATAGACCTGGTACTGCTGGATGTAATGATGCCGCGCCTGGACGGTTTCGGCGTCTGTCAACGCTTGCGCGAGTTTTCAAACGTGCCAATCGTGATTCTCACAGCGCGCGGAGAAGAGCAGGATCGTGTGCGCGGGCTTGATCTTGGCGCCGATGATTATTTAGTGAAGCCTTTTTCAGCGACTGAGTTACTGGCTCGTGTGCGTGCTGTTTTGCGCCGCGCGCATACTCCCGCTGAAATAACGGGGCAGGCTCGCTTCTTTTCCCACGGCGATCTCAAAATTGATTTTGCGCGCGCAGAAGTGTGGCGCAGTGAAGAGCCTATTTCGCTTTCAGCCACAGAATACCGTCTTCTCCTTCAATTCACACACCATGTTGGCAAAATACTTACATCAGAAGATTTATTAACCAGCGTCTGGGGGGCGGAATACAAGAACGACAAAGAAATTCTCTGGGTGAGCATTGCCCGCCTGCGCCAAAAACTGGAAGAAGATGCCCATGCCCCGCATCATATTGTCACTCGCTCTGGTTTGGGGTATTTGATGCCGCCAATTGAACTTTGATGGGTTTGTGTACATACTGAATAGGAATATGAGCCATGCCTGAAAAGAAAGTCCTCATCATTGATGCAGATGTTGCCAGCCGCAACTTCATTGCCCGTAATCTGCTTGACCAAAAATATGATGTTATTCAGGCCGGTTCTGGCAAAGAGGGACTCATTTACGCATGGCGTGACCGGCCCGATCTCGCAGTGATTGATCCAACAATCACAGACATAGCAGGGGAGGAACTCGCTAAAAAATTGAAACAGGATTCGCGTACCGCCAACATGCCGTTGATTGCTCTTAGCAGCGATCCAAGCGTGACGCGCGTAAAATCCTGTCTTGATGCAGGTTTTAGCGACTACATACCCAAATCTGGGCAGGCTGTGACCATGCTTAATGAAATAGCCAGGCGTTTATTGGGTGTTTCGGCTGCGCCAGCTAGAAAGGGCGGTTTGTTGATGACTTTCCTAAGCGCAAAGGGCGGCACAGGCACTTCATCCATTTGCGCGAATATTGCCATGAACATTGGACAGAATCAGCCAGAATCGCGTGTGGTTGTTGTGGATTTGGTTTTGCCCATTGGCTCCATTGCCCCCATTGTCGGCTATGAAGGCGCGCAAAACATTGTCACATGCACAGAAATGCCCCTGGAAGAAACAACCCCTGAATTTTTCCGTGATAAGTTGGTTGAGTTAAAGCCCTGGCGTTTTCATCTACTGGCCGGCTCGCCGGACCCGGAAAGCGGCAACCATCTAAAAGTGGGGCGTGTTGGAGATATTATCTTGTCTTTGAAAGAAGCCTATGATTATGTGTTGATTGATATCGGACGTTCCCTTTCCAGAATCACACTGCCGCTTATTCAACAAGCGGATCTTAATGTTCTAATTGTAAGCACCGATATAAGCACTGTATCTTTATCGAAAACCATTTTAGACTATATGAAAATTAAGGGCGTTAATACAGATTCGATTTTTGCCATGCTTAACCGCGCCGTGGGTTTGGAGGGCTTAAGCAGACCCGAAACAGAAAAGGCGCTTGATATACCGATCAAAGTTACCATGCCATACCTTAGCAGCAATATGGGGTTTGCCAACAGTCAGCACCAGCCATTTACGCTAAAATTTCCAAAAGATACCGCTTCCATTGTTTTCCAGGACACGGCAAAGGAAATGTCTAATTTGGCGCATAATTTGCGGGCAAAATAATATTACAGGTTGCTGTGGCTTTTTATGCCGGCGATCACAAGGAACCAGCATTATGACAATCGAATATGACGACAAGGGAAAGTTTTATACCGATATTGTTAAAAAACTGCCTGTATCTGTTGTGATACAAACCGTTACCCATTTGGTGCGCGGGTTAGTGCATGTTCGCGATGGGGAACGCCTCAAAAATGAACTGGAACGGGATGAAATGTTTCTGGCTGTGACCAATGCCGTCGTTTACAGCGCTGATGACAAGGTCTTGTTCACCGTGCCGTTCATTGCGCTGCAACGGGCGCAGATTATTTGGATTATGCCTGTTGACAAGGAAAACCAAAAGGACTTGAGCGAATGACTTCCCTTAATTCTTCCACCCCAGGCCGGCTTACAGGACAAGACCTTATTCGGTTAAAAAAATATCTTGCAGACAATCTGATGCGCGCTTTGGAGTCAGAGAGCGTTTCTGTTGCCCAGCGCCCCGCCTTTGTTAAGCAGAATATCATTCATGTTTACGAGCAGACACAACTGAAACTGCCCGATGATTTGCGTAAACAGATATTTGATCAAGTGGTAAATGATCTGCTTGGCTTTGGCCCGATCCAATCTTTGTTGGATGATGAAGATGTTTCAGAAATTATGGTCAACGGTCCCAAAAAGGTCTTCGTAGAAAAAAAAGGAAAATTGACCAAGACCAACATCACATTTGATGATGATGACCATGTTCTGCGAATCATTGACCGCATTGTTTTGCCGCTAGGGCGCCACGTGGATGCTGATTCTCCCACAGTGGATGCTCGTTTGCCTGACGGCTCGCGTGTGAATGCTGTAGTGCGTCCTGTGGCTATTGACGGACCCTCCATCACCATTCGAAAATTTCGCAAAGATAAACTTCAGGCGGAAGACCTCATCAACTTTGGCTCACTGACCAGGTCTATGGCTGACTTTTTACAGGCCTGTGTTAAGGCGCGTTTTAATATTATCATCTCTGGCGGTACTGGTTCGGGCAAAACAACATTGTTAAATGTAATGTCTGGCTTTATTCCTGAAAACGAACGCATTATCACCATTGAAGATGCCGCTGAACTGCAACTCCAGCAGGATCATGTAATGCGTATGGAAACAAAAACCGCCAATGCAGATGGACTTCATGCTGTGACCATTCGTGAACTTGTGAAAAACTCCCTGCGTATGCGTCCCGACCGAATTGTGGTGGGTGAGGTGCGCGGCGGCGAAGCGTTGGACATGCTTCAAGCCATGAATACGGGTCACGACGGCTCTTTGACTACCGTTCACGCCAACACGCCGCGCGACGCCATATCCCGTATTGAAACTCTGGTGTTGATGGCCGGCATGGACTTGCCGCTTAAAGTAGTGCGTCAGCAAGTTTCATCGGCAGTGGATTTGATTGTGCAACAAACGCGCCTGAAAGATGGTCAGCGCAAAGTGACTGCCGTAACTGAAGTGGCAGGCATGGAAGGCGATATTATTGTGTTGACTGATATTTTTAAATTTAATCAAACGGATGTCACCGCCGAAGGAAAAGTGATCGGCGAAACAGCAGCCACGGGTATTCGTCCCAACTTTACGCCGCGTCTTGTTGCGGCTGGTTTTAAACTCAGCGCAGATATATTTGCTCCGCCGAAACCGTCTGCCAATCAGAATACGCGGCGTTGAAACACTCTGCTATAATTCAGGCATTCATTTACTTAGAGGAAATATGAACAACGCCCAGATCACCATCCGTGAAAAAAAACTTGGTTTGCTTATTCGAGATGCGCGCATGGCTGAACGCCGCAGCATTAAAGAATGTGCTGATGCAATTGGCGTGAAGCCGGGGATTTTCCGCGCTTACGAAGAGGGTCGCCGCGCCCCCTCGTTGCCAGAACTCGAAACGCTTGTGTTTTATCTCAAACTTCCCATCAGTCAGTTTTGGGGCAAGGAAACCAGGTCTGATTCGATGCTGCTCGAATCATTGGATACCTCGCGCTTGATTTCTTTGCGCCAGCGAATGATCGGCGCGCTCCTGCGACAGGAACGTAACAACGTAAACATGTCCATTCGGCATCTGTCAACAGAAACAGGAATCTCACAAGCCGCACTCAAGGCTTATGAATTGGGCGAGCGCGCCATCCCCGTGCCAGAATTGGAAAGTATTCTTGCGGTTATGGGAAGCCGTATTGAAACATTCTTTGACCAAAACGGTCCCGTGGGGCAGTGGATGACCAGCCAGCGGGCCGTGCAAAAATTTGTTGAATTGCCTGAAGACATGCAGAACTTTGTCTGCCAGCCGGTCAACCGCCCCTACCTTGAATTGGCAATAAAACTCAGCGACATGTCCCGCGAAAAATTGCGCTCTGTGGCTGAAGGTTTGCTGGATATTACGCTCTAAATTTTCACCATATTAAAGTGACAGTCACTTGCAAGTGGCTGTCACTTTAATAATTTACCCTGGAAAGAAGACCTATGACACCCAATCCCGACCAACTAGCCGAACAAGGCAAACAGGCATTTCGGAATAAAAATTTTGACGAAGCCGCTGATTTATTTAACCAAGCGGCTGAAGGCTGCGCCCACGATGGACTGATGGCGGCTGAAATGCGGAATAATATGAGCGTGGCTTTATTGCAGGCAGATAAACCGCAAGAGTCGCTTACAGCCGCGTTGGGTACGGACTTGGTCTTTGCAGAAGCAAAGGATATTAAACGTCAGGGCATGGCGTTGGGGAATCAGGCTGCCGCGCTCGAAGCCCTTCACCGCTATGATGAAGCTGTTGAAAAATACGACCTCGCCGCCCAATTATTTGATCAGGCAGGCGAAGGCGATTTGCGCGCGTTGGTTATGAAATCATCTGCTGCCATAAAACTAAAAACAGGCAAGGTGACTGCCTCGGCATTTAAGATGATGGGGTCGCTTGAGGCAAAAGACAACCCCAGTTTTTTTGAACGCATTTTAAAATTCTTTTTGCGTTTCATCAAATGATCAACGTTCGTTTGCAGGTTCGCCGCGCTGTCGTTCAAGATCAAGACCAGCTTACAAACCTTGTTTTTTACGAATCCAATACCCACCGTCATTTGGATTGGCATTCTCCACAGGAATGGCTTGGTTCCTCCAATTACTGGGTCAGGGAGGAAGATGGTCAAATTACCGGCGCATTGGCCTGCCCCGAAGATCCGCCACACGTGGCGTGGATTCGCTTCTTTGGGCACCATCAATATCTTTCCGCACCTCAAGCCTGGTCTTCGCTTTGGAATGTGGCGCGTGGTGAGATTGCGCGCGCAAATATACAAACCGACATTGCCGCCATTGTTGTTAAGCAATGGTTTAAATCCCTTTTACTTTCCAGCGGTTTTGAATTAAAGCAATATATTGTTTTGCTTGAACTGAAACATGAAAATATCAGGTCTTTTTCTGCGCCTCACGGAATCCGAATTCGCCCCATGCAGGATGCAGACTTGCCCGCTGTAGCCAGGGTGGATTTAGCCGCCTTTGGCAATTTTTGGCACAACACACAAAACACACTTCAAAAGGCGCGTTTGCAGTGCGCGAGCGCCAGCGTTGCAGAAGATGCTTCTGGGGCGGTGGTTGGTTATCAACTCAGTACGAAGAATCCGTTTGGGGCGCATCTCGCCAGGCTGGGGGTTGTACCAGAAGCGCAGGGCAGGGGAATAGGCTCCGTGTTGGTGAGTCACTTGATCCAGTCGCTAGGCGCAAGCCAATTAAGCAAACTTTCTGTTAATACACAGGCAGATAATATTGCGTCTTTATCACTTTATCAAAAATTAGGTTTTGTTCGCACGGGTGAGCAGTTGCCCGTGTTGACATATTCAATAGGCGTCTAAAAATGGACGAGATTAACTTTCCTGCGCGCATCATGCGTAGATTTATAGAAACCCTTTCTTCCGACATCGGGCTTGAAGCGCTCCTGGCAGTGCTTTTAAAAGCAGACTTGCCTGATGAGTGGGCGTCGCCTGCATACTTTACCGCATTGGATGACGCGCGCGCTGCACAGGCGTACTCGCGCTTACAAGCTGCACTGCGCGTATATTACGGACGCGGGGCGCGCGGTGTTTTGTTGCGAATCGGATCCAAACTATGGCATTATTTATTGGATGATGCAGCGTTTGGGGTTAAAGCCCAAGCCACGTTCATTCGCGGACTTCCAAAATCTCTACGACGCAAACCCAGTCTGGAATTGCTTGCGCGCATTTTGAGCGCCGTTCCGGGAAATATCACACTTCACACCCTAGACCTTGACCTGCTCATTGTTGACCAGGCATCTCCCACAACCGCAGATCAATCTGACGTCGCCCCGATCTGCTTCGTAACTCTGGGTTTAATCCGCGAATGTTTGTACTGGGCGGATGGACAGGAACACGATATTGAAGAACGCGCCTGCCGGGCGATGGGTGCGCGTCAATGTGAATTCAAAATCATCATCGGAGGCTGAAATGAAACATTATGAAATGACTTGGAAAGCGCATGATAATTTGGATATTTTCGCGCAAGCGTGGGAGCCGACCATGCCTCAACCCAAAGCCGTTATTTGCCTTGTGCATGGGCTTGGCGAACATACTTCACGGTATGCACATGTTGCAGAAGCGCTTAATAAGGAAGGTTACGTGCTCTTCGGCGCAGACTTGCGCGGGCATGGACGTTCAGGTGGGGCGCGCGGGCATATAAATTCCATTGAAGATTTCATGAAAGACATAGATGTTTCATTGGAGCAGGCACGCACGCGTTATTCGGGTTTACCGATCTTTTTATATGGTCACAGCCTCGGTGGGATTCAGGTTTTACATTATGGCTTGATCCGCAAGCCAAATATTAAAGGCGTCATTGCCACCAGTTCGGGACTTCATACCGCCTTGGAACAACAAAAGGTGAAAATAATGATGGCAAAGGTGCTTGGTTCTCTTATGCCAAACACCTCCATGCCCAGCGGCTTGGATGCGAAGACCATCTCTCGCGATGAGAAAGTAGTGCAGGCTTATATCAATGATCCGCTTGTGCATGACAAGATTTCGCTCGGCTTCGGCAGGGTTATGGTTGGCGTCACAAGTTGGACTTTGGCTCACGCAGGCGAATTTACGCTTCCCTTATTGCTTTTGCATGGCAAGGCTGATGTATTGGCTTTTCCATCCAGCAGTACCGAATTTGCCGCGCCTTTAAAGGAAAAATGTACGCTGGTTTTGTGGGAAGATGCCTACCACGAATTGCATAATGAGCCTGAAAAAGAGGAAGTTTTTAAAACGATGACCTTGTGGATGGATGCCCGCCTGCGCGAATAAAGATAAGAACTTATTAACGCTTTACTGGACAAATCCATTTGGGCATGGCACAATTCGCGGTCATAATATTTGAATTAGAGGAGAGAGTATGAATAACCCGAAAGACATCAGCAAACGGCAGGCGCGCCGTGAACAAGTACGCCGTAAGGAACAACGCGGCCGCCTGATAGGAATTGGACTCATTAGTATCGGCGCGATCTTTGTTGCTTTTTTGATCATCTACCCGAATTTTATACCCGCCGCAGCAATTGCCACGCCAGTAGCGGTTGTCCGCCCGAATGTTGAATTTAATGCGGCAGGCAATCCAGATGCGCCGATCAGAATTGATGAATATTCTGACTTCCAATGCCCGTACTGCGCTAAATTTTATCAAACCACCGAAGCGCAGTTGATGGAAACCTATGTGGCTGATGGTACGGTATATTTTGTCTATAATACCTTTGGCGAATTCATTGGACCCGAATCGGCAGGATCGGCTGAAGCGGCGTATTGCGCAGGCGATCAGGGTAAATTCTGGGAGATGCACGATATTATTCTTTCCAATCAAGCAGGCGAGAATCAAGGCGCTTTCGCAGATCGAAATTTGATTGCATTCGCTGAGACCCTGAAACTGGATATGGATAAATTTGAGACCTGTTTCAATGCGAATTCCTATAAAGACACCATTGATCAAGATATGGCCGATGGAATTGCCGCCGGTATTAAGGCTACCCCCTCATTTGCTTTGACCTACACAGTAAACGGAGAGGTAAAAACGAAACTTATTGAAGGGGCGTTATCCTTTGATAGTTTCAAGCAGGAAATTGAATCCGCTCTGGCTGAGATCGGGCAATAAAGCATTTTTGAAAACAAAAAAGGACACGGCGTTTATCACCGTGTCCTTTTTGATTCTTGAAATTCACTTTAATTTCTGATTGCATCCAAAGCCCTAAACCGATGAATAAAATATATCGCCAGCGCAAACAAAGCCAGTGCGTTGGCTTGATGGGTGAGCGCAATGCCAATGTTGACGTAGGAAAGGATGGTCAACACTCCAAGCGTGATTTGCAAAGCGACTATGCCTATCAGCCAGATTAATCCTTTTTGTATATCCTGCGGATAGTTTTGTTTCTTTACAAAATAATAAACAACCGGCACGGCGATCAGCCCCAGCCAGGCCAGCCAGCGATGAACGAATACGATGGTCTGCGGGGTTTCAAAAAGATTGATCCATGAGTTGAATAGGTTGGGGGGAATCCATTTGCCGAACATGAGCGGCCAGGTATCTGAAACGTGGCCGGCTTTGAGTCCTGCCGTCATGCCGCCATAGGATATTTGCAGAATGAGCAATGCCATTGACCACGCTGTTAATTTTGAAGGCAATGACCACTTTGTTTTTTTATTTTTTTCAGGGAAGCCATATTTGTGACCAAGGGAGGTCCATAATGAAAGGGCAAGCAGGCTTAACGCAAAGAGCAGGTGAATGGTGAGGCGGAAGTGGCTGACGGCGGGGCGGTCGGCCAATCCGCTGGCGACCATGTACCAGCCCATGAATGCCTGCGCGATGAAAAGTATGCCCATTGCAAAGTAGACGCCAAATTCCTTAATGGGAATTGTTTTTTTGAATAGGAAATAGAAAACAGGAATGGCATAGAATAAACCCGCCAGCCGCGCAATGATGCGGTGAATCCATTCCATGTAAAAGATGAACTGGTATTCAGGGAGGGTCATGCTTGTGTTGATTTGTTGATATTCTGGCGTGTCCTGGTATTTGGCGAATTCCTCTTGCCAGGCTTGCTGACCAATGGGCGGGATGACGCCGCTGATTGGATTCCATTCTACGATGGAGAGTCCAGAACGGGTGAGGCGGACGAATCCGCCGAAGACGACGAGTAAGGCGACAATGGCGGTGAAGATGAAGAGCCAGTTCATTACGGCTGTGTTTTTTGTCTTTGGCATATTGTTCTCCGTGATTTAATTTCTTAATTGTAGCATGTGAAAATGCCTGGGTTGAGATCAAGGTTTGGGGAGCACAGGATCAGTTTTGGGGTTGGGTGCGACGCGAAAAAAATGCCCGCCGTGTGCTGGCAGGCATTCGATGTATTCTTCCAGTTAACTGTTTTGCATCTGAAAAAGTAGTTTGCGATATTCGTCTACATTGGGCGGGTTCATTAGGACAATTTGGTTAATGACTTCGAGCGCGCCTTGTTTGTTGCCTGTTTGCATGAGAGTTTCGCCTAATATATCCAGCAGCGAAATGGCTTCATCCATGCGCCCCGCGTGTTGAAGCCGCGCAGCGAGTGCGCGTTTGAGCAGTAGTTGCTCAGGGTGTTCTTTTAGCATGTCTTCAAGGAAGAGGATGGCTACATCATCTTTGTTTTGGCTTTCAAGGTGGGTGATGTAGTTTTCAAGTTCATTCATGGCTTTGTCGGTTTGAGCCATGCGTAAGTTGAGTTCGACAAGTTGTCGGCGTGTAGTGTCGTCGTCGGGGGCGATGGTGCGGATTTGTTCGTAGACGCGCAGGGCTTGCTTCCAGTCGAGGCGTTGCAGGTCTATGTCGGCCATGCGTTGAAGGATGTGCGCGTTCCAGTCGCGGCTGGCGTTGCCTTGCTGTACCACGCGCAGGGCGGTGGTGTAGGTTTTGCGCGCCATGTCCAGTTCGGCAAGGCGGTTGTAGATGGCGGCCAGTTCAAGGTATTCGCGAATTGCATCGTCAGTTTGTCCGCGGGCAATGAGTTGATCGATGAGGCGGCTGCGTGATCCAAAATCCATTGGCGCAAGTTGAATTATGCGCCGCAATAGTTTTGTGGCTTGCAGTACTTCGCCGCGCACGCTGTAGGCGTGTGCCACGATGCTGTATTTTACAATTGCGTCTGCTTCGTGATTTTCCTGTACCAACAGGTCGCCCATCAACATGTGCAATGGGAGGTAGGTCGGCGCGTGTTGTATGGCGTAGTAGGCTTCGTCCATTGCCGAGCGCAGGCTTCCCATGCGCGCCAGGTGGTTGATGCGGTTCATTGATTCAAGCACAGAACTGGATTGCGCTTGCAGGATTACGTCGGCAAGCGGCGCGGTCATGTCGCCATCTTGTTTTGGCATTTGGTCGCGCGTTTTGTGCAGTTGTTCGCGCCAGTCGGGGCGGATGAGTAAACTGTTGATGTTTTCGCATACTTTACGCAGGATGTTTTCATCCTTTTGGTTTTCATGCGCTTCGATTAACGGTTCGTATTGCTGGCTGATTTCATCTGATTTTTCGGCGGGTACGGTGATCGAATCGGCAAGTTTTAATGCTTCAAGGTATTCGATGGAGGCTTCGTTGAAACGGGATTTACCGACAAGCAACTGTCCCATTAAGAGGCGTGTGCCAAGCGCGTAATCGGTATGTTTGACTGCGTTCTGTAAAAATCGTTGCGCGCTTTCAGTCCGTTCTCCTTTGAAGCGCAGCAGCCCCAACATGAAGTACAGAGATGGATGTTTGAAGCCCGCATCCAATGCGCTTTCAAATTCCTCTGCGGCTTGCGCTTCATTGCCTTTGGTTTGCGCATCAATTGCCAGTCCGAGGTGCAACACTACTTTCGTTTGTTCAGATTGTTGCAGTGAAAGTCCGCCTGTGCCTTTCATAATTGCAGAAAGACCTTTTCGCTCCTGCGCCGATGGGTTGTCGTCGGAATATTCAAAGAGCAATTCTGCGAGTTGGGTTAATGCTTTTTGCCGCGATTCGGCAATTGGATCCAAACCGGAAGATGCCTTTGGTTTTTGCAGTTGTTTTACCTGCGCCATGCGAATGGGTCCCGTGCCGCCTTTGCCGCGCAATGGCCTGGGGAGTAATTGCCCTGTTTTGAACAGCGTCTCGGCTTGTTTTACTTCGAGGCTGTTGGGTAAAAGCGAGACGGCTTTATCCACCATCTCTTTTGTTTTTTCAGCGTTGCCTGCGCGTTGAATGATGCTGGCAATGGCAAGGTATTCGGTAACGGCTTGTTGAACATGCCCCAGTTTTTCATGCACCTGCGCCAAACGCGAGTGTGCAATGGCGTTTTCAGGGTTTACGTTTGTGACACGTACCCAGTTTTCGAGCGCCTTCTCGGTGTCTCGCTGTTTGAGGAAAAGATCACCGGCACGCAATGCCGCATCTACTGCGGTTTTTAAGTCGCCAGTGCGCTCAGAGAGTTGGGCTACTTTTTCCATGGGAACGGGGTCGTCGGGTGATAGTTTTGCCACGTTCATGTAGATATGCAAGGCTTCTTCAACATTGCCCAATTGATAGAGCGCCAGCCCGAGGCTGTTTAATGCTTTTGGATGATCGGGGAATTCCTGCAAGGCTTGCCGGTAAGCGGCGACAGCGTTGTCCCATTCCTGATCCCAGGCGGCAGAGTGGCCGTCGTTCATTGCTTTTTGAAAAATGTCTTCTCTTCCGGGCATAGTGATCCAATTCCAATTAAATGGTTTGTGTTATTTCACGTAATTATAACCTTTTCGTGTTGCGTGTTGCATTTCCGTACGCAATACGCAATACAAAATATTTTTATTCCAGTACTTTCATCTCGCCCCAACTTTGACCCGCGCGCGCTTCGGTTGAAAGCGGAATACTCATGGGGTAGGCATTTTCCATGACTTCCTGTACAAGTCGCGCGGTCTTTTCCAACTCGGCTTGGGGGCATTCCAGCACGAGTTCGTCATGCACTTGCAGCAGCATTCTGGCTTTCAGCCCTGCGGCTTTGATCGCAGGCATAAGTTGGATCATGGCGATTTTCATAATATCTGCGGCTGTGCCTTGAATGGGCGCGTTGATGGCTTCGCGTTCTTCGCGGTTCTTAATTTGTGGATTGATCTTGCCTTGCAAAGCGGGGAAGTATCTGCGGCGTCCAAGAAGCGTTTCGACGTATCCCTGCTGTCCCGCAAGTTGTTTGATTTCGTCCAAATATTTTTTAACGCCAGGGAATTTTGTGAAATAGGCCTTGACGAAATTTTCGGCTTCAGCCAGAGTTAATTCGGTTGAGCGCGCCAGCCCGAATGAAGACATGCCATAGATCAAGCCGAAGTTGATCGCTTTTGCGTGGCGGCGCATTTCCTTTGTGACCGATTCATTATCCACGCTGTAAACTGCGGCGGCGGTGGTGACATGAATATCCTCACCGGCTTTAAACGCCGCCAGCATGGTTTCATCTCCGGCCATGTGCGCCACAATTCGTAACTCAATTTGTGAGTAATCTACCGAAAGCAGGACACTGCCTTTCTCGGCGATGAAGCCATTTCGTACGCGGCGTCCTTCCTCGGTGCGAATGGGGATGTTTTGCAAGTTGGGGTTGGATGATGAAATACGACCTGTCACCGCTCCAATTTGACTGTAGGATGTATGCACGCGTCCGGTTTGTGAATCCACTGCGGCGGGCAGGGCATCTACGTAAGTTGATTTTATTTTTGAAAGTTCGCGGTTTTCCAAAATCATATCCACCACGGGATGTTTTCCGCGCAATAATTCAAGCACATCAGCCGAGGTGGAATAATGCCCGCTTGCGGTTTTCTTGCCTTTATCTGGCGGGTCAAGCCGCAAATGTGTAAAAAGCACATCCGAAAGCTGCTGGGTCGAGTTGAGATTAAACGGTTTGCCCACAGAGTCAAAAACCCGTTTTTCAATTTCCGCCATGCGTTGAGTCAGTTCTTCAGACATTTTTTTGAAGAATGGCAGGTCAAGCAAAATGCCCGCCATTTCCATTTCAGCCAATACCGGCGTAAGCGGCAAATCTATATTTGAAAGTAACTTTGTGCCATTGGCGCGCAACAGGTCTACTTCCAACATTGGCATGAGACGTAAAATCGTTTCGGCATCTGCGGCGGCGTACGGCGCAACGGATTCAATCGCAATATCTGCCATGCTTAGTTGGTTTTTGCCCTTGCCGATCAGTTCCTCAATGTGAGTCATCTCTTCACCGAGGCGGGTATGGACCATGTTTTTCAATCCCAAACTGCGCGAGGCGGGGTCAATAATAAATTCCGCCAGCATGGAGTCAAAAGTTAAGGGCGTGGTAAGCAACCCATAGCGCGCAAGGATGATGTAGTCATATTTGGCGTTGTGCGCCACCTTCCCGATTTTTGCATTGGTCATGGATGGTGTCAGGGCGGCGATCACTTTTTCAATCGGCAGGTTGTTTCCTGATGTATGCCCCACGGGGATATAGTATGCCTGTCCCGCTTTGATCGCAAGTGAAATGCCTACGATCTCGGCTTGCATCTCTTCTGTGGATGTTGTTTCTGTGTCGAATGAAATGACGCTTGCTTTTGCAAGTTCATTTGCAAGGTTATCGAGTTTATCCTGCGTGTCTACAATAATGACTTCAATGTTGGATGTCTGCGTGGGCGCGTAAACAACTTGCGGCTCGTTCACAAACATCGAAAACTGTCCGCTTTTTGTTTTTGCGGATTTGGCAGGCTTCAGCGAAGATACCGCAGGCGTGGACTCAATCACGCCGCTGCTAATGGCAGGGACTTTCGCCAACAGCGTGCGGAATTCCATAGCCTTGAAAAATTCCTCGAGCGCGGCGCCGTCAAAGGGTGTGACTTTTGCGTGATCAAGATCAAACGCTATTTTCACGTCTGTGCGAATGAGCGCCAGATCATAACTCATGTATGCAGATTCTTTACTTGCCTCTAGTTTGCCTTTCCAGCGATTTTCCACCTGATCGAGGTTTGCGTAAATTGCATTCAGTGTGCCGAATTTTTCAAGCAGTGCAATCGCGGTTTTTTCTCCCACGCCTTTTACGCCGGGGATATTGTCTGAGGCATCTCCAACGATGGCTTTGTAATCCACTACCTGATCGGCGCGCACGCCTAATTTTTTGATGACATCCTCATCGGTGATGTAGGTCTGGTTGTCGCCAGCCAGATATACTGCTGTACGCGCATTGACCAACTGCAAAAGATCGCGGTCGCCGGTGATGATTTTTACGCCCAAGCCTTGTTCCGCGGCGATTCTTGCCACCGTGCCGAGTACGTCATCTGCTTCGAAGCCGTCCATTTCGAGGCGCGGAATGTTGAAGGCGTCTACCATTTGACGGATGCGATCAAGCTGCGGGCGTAGATCGTCCGGCATTTTTTCGCGCGTGCCTTTATATTCAGGAAAAATTTCATCACGAAAGGTTTTGCCCACATCGAAAGCCACTGCAAGGTACTCAGGCTTTTCCTGTTCCAAAATCCGCACCAGTTCGCGCGCGAAGCCATAAATGCCCGCTGTAGGCTCGCCTGTGGAGGTTTGCCAGCGCTGGCTGCTTGCGCCTGCGGTCAGGGCAAAATACATACGATAAGCAAGAGCGTGTCCATCAATTAGGTAAAGTGTAGGAGGCATAGGGTTTGATTGAGAGTGTAATATGGATATTAAAAAATAAAGCGCAGAGTTGATTATACTCTGCGCTTCTTCTTTTTTAGTCTTGCGCTCGTGCTTCGAATGGGGGAGCTTCTTGTCCCTGACGCTGGCGGGTTTGGCGGATGTAATCACGCACCAGTTGTTGCGGATGAGGCTGCGTGCCGCCCATAATCAAATAACCGGGCGCCCAAAAATCGCCTGATGGATTCTCTTTTTTCATGCGCGGAAAATCTCCAAAAATTTTCTCCGAAGTTTGCTGGCGCATAATCCGCATGAGATAGCCCGGCGATGTGTTCGGCTGTACATTTACCACCCATTGTAAATATTCGGGGCGCACTGAAAGGTATTCCAAACGCCAGCCAAATGCAATGCAAATATTGGGAAGCCACTCGCTGACCAAATCCGCCAGATCACCAGTGATGTAATGCGATGAAAAACGCGGCACAAGCAGGCAGGCGTAAGTCAGGTGATATAACCCCGCAGTGTTTGGCTCAACCACCAGTTTTCGCGCGGCTTCTGTCGTAGGGCTTTCGCGGGTCACATCTAAATTGCCTGAAACAGGCTTGGCAACTGGAGTTTCAGGTCTTGCTTTGGGGCGTGACGGCGCGGTCACTTCAACTTGATCAAATACCGCTTGAGGAGATTGCGCGCCTGCGCCTGACCCCTTGGGTTGATTCGCGGCTTCGGATGTTTTCTTCAACTGGACAACGGGGGACGCTTCGCGTTTGAAAGCAGAGGCATTTGAAAGCGGCACAGAAACACGCGTCTCATTCGGGTCGAAAACTTCTTTTTTGTGTGGCAGCCTGAAATCGCGGGTTGTGGCGGGTTCAGGGTTTGGCGTTGGGATGTTGATTAGAATATCCGAAATTTTTGGAATCTCGGCTGAGTCGTCTTGATCCATGACTGTAGGAGATTCTGCGGGCTTGGTTGATTTTTTCGGCTCAGGGGAACGCTCGTCATCCAGATCGGTGATAAGTTGGCTGGCTTGGCTGCGGATGGTGCTAAACGGGGTTTCCGCGTCGAAAACGAGTGCCAGCACAGTATCTGTTGCGAGGCGGGTGGCGTACAACATGTGTTCGGCTTTTGTGCTTTCGAGGCGAATAAAGCGCAGGAGGTCAGAACCTTTTTGTCCATCCCAGTTGCGTGTGACGGTTTGCGCTACTTCTTTTGCCGCATTCTGTGAAAGACTGCCAGCGTAAGCCCATAATCCATTTTTGCGCGTAATTAATGCGGCTTGCGCCGAGGATTCCAACGTTATGCGGGTGAGATGCTGGGCGGCTTTGGTTGGATCACTTAACCACGGCAAAGTGGAACTTTCGACAGTTGAGACAACAGAGGTATTTTGAGGTTCGCTGATGGCGGTCATAAAATTTGACATCCTAAATGGTTTGCGAACAAGGATCCATGGACGTAACTTGTCGAAAGTGGGTGGGGTAACGCCGTCATCACACAGAATGATGAGGTTGATACTTGGTCGAATGGTTCGCAGTGCAGATCCAATGTCATGTACCCATTCCTCGCTGTTTGAATAATCCAGCATGGCTAACGGAGCGCCAATTTCATCTGCACGGACGATGGCAGATGATTTATTGGTAACAACATGGATGCGATAAATTCCCGTCTCTTCCATTATATGACGGATGCTGTCTCCAAGTTGTGAAGATGGGGTAATTACAAGAATATCCGCTGGCATTTGCGATGAAGTTTATCACTTATAACTAGCCTAATCAAGTCGGATTTTCCCGCCGATTCTCGGTGTGCTTTGTAAAGAGAAAAATATGCGAAAACCGTGAATAACTTGGTCTCGTTTCAAATGCGTTGGGAAAACCCCGCGCTGCATGTTACGTGTTCCGTTTGAAGGTTTACGAAACACAGAACAGATTTCAAGTTTAAACTGAAGTTCGCTCTGGAAAATTTGTCTAGTTGACTTGTAATTTCGGCCGTTTTGTGCTATTAACTATACAGTATAAATTCATAAATAAGGTTGATGTATGCATCGCGAGCGAGTATCTGAAAACGTTTTTTGGTTCCAAAGTGAAGTGTATGCGCAAGTGACGGCCGGGGTCGTTGTTGGTCCGCAGTGGGCGGTGGTGATTGATACGCTGGCTCTGCCTGAAGAAACGCTGGGCATGCGTGAGTTCATTGAACATGAGTTGGGCGTGCAGGTGCGTTACGTAATTAATACGCATTATCATGCCGATCACACTTGGGGCAATTGTTTTTTTCCCGGCGCAACTGTGATCAGCCACGCCAAATGTCGTGAATTATTAATTGAGTACGGCATCCCTTCGCTGGAGTCGGCTCGCAAGCAGAATCCAAACCTGCGACAGGTAAAGATCGTTCTGCCTCACATGACGTTTGCATCTGGCGAGTTGACCATGCGCGTGGGGAAGAAAAACCTGGTCTTCTCACAAACTTTCGGTCACAGCGAAGATGGTATTTCTGTATTGGTGGAAGAGGATCGCGTGCTTTTTGCTGGCGATGCGTTTATGTCATTGCCCTACATTGTGGATGGCGACATTGATGACATGCTTGCTTCAGTCAAACGCATTGGGCGCATGGGACTTGAAAATATCATTCAAGGTCATGGAGATATTATCCTGCGCGGCGAGATCGATGCGGCTGTAAAAGAGAATACGAATTACCTCAACAATATTAAGAAGGCTGTAAAATCTGCGGGCAAACGCAAAGACGTGGATGAGTATCTCGACGCGATTACAATTGAAAGCTGCGGCAAGAGCCGTGTTCATCTCGGCGGGCTGGCAGAAACGTTACATCGGCGTAATTTGCGGGCTTTATACCGTCAGATGCACAGCGAAGAATAATTGCCGGAAGGCAAATGAAAAACAGAAAATGTTGCAGAGCAGAGGTCTTGCCTGCAACATTTTTCATAGTGATTGAAACTCTGGAGAAGTTGATATGAAGTTTATTCTCGAAAAATCAAAATACCTTGCTTTGGTGGGCGTGATCGCCATGTTGGTCGCCGCAGTTGCGGCTTTTGCTTGGGGCACGCTAAAAACAGTCAATACCGTTCTTTTGGTGTTTCGTTCCATGGGTATGGATAAGGCGATCACGGTGGAGTTTGTTGAGATTGTGGATAGTTTCCTGATTGCAACAGCCTTGTTGATCTTTACTGTCAGTTTGTATGAGTTGTTCATTGACAAACTTGATTTGCCCGAATGGATGCTGGCTCATAACCTGTATGATTTGAAAACCAAATTGAGCAGTATGATCGTGCTCGTGATGGGGGTGAAGTTTCTTGAAAAATTACTGGATGTGAAAAATGCCAGTGATCTGTTGCAGATCGGCACCGCAATTGCGTTGATGTCTGCGGCTTTAATTGCGTTTGGCTATTTCGGTAAAAAGGATTAATTTATTACCTGGCGTGACATAATTTCTTAATCCAAAACAGCCTGCGTTGCGGCGGTTAAGAAAGGATAATTGGCATGAAAGGGAATACTCGAACAGCGTCAGGATTTCCCCCGTTTCAACAGGGCGGCTTGGATTCACTGTGCGGTTTGTACAGTATTGTCAACGCGGAAAGATTTATCAACCATTCATCAGACGAAGAGACACAGCAATTATTTGACGATTTCGTTTATTTTCTTGCGCGTCGGAAATTATTAAGCAAGTTATTGATCGGGGGAATTATCCACACCGAAATGTTATTGCTCCTCGACAAGGTCGTGGGCAAACAAAGAATATCCAATGTGCAAATTCCCTGGCGCGGCGTACCCAACCCAGACTTGACCAGATTTTGGAAGTCCATTCAAAGTTTTTTGGATGGAACCCCAGGTCGGGCGATTATTTTGGGGTTGCAAGGCTATCATGACCATTGGACTGTGATCGAAAGCATTACCAACCGTTCCATCATGTTGTATGACTCGGCGCTGATCAAGCGCCTGTCACGTTCATCCTGCACAACCGTTTACATAACAGAAACGCGCAAGCATCTGCTGTTTCCCGCGCAAACATATTTTCTCTCAAACGAACCCACCGGATACATGCCCGAATAAAGGTTTTGGGCGGGCGCATTTTTTTTAGGCAAGCCCAATCACCCTGTCGCACACTTGAACCGCAAGCCCTGCATAATTTTCAGGCGAGAGCGACTGTAGTTTTTTGCGCGTCTCGTCATTCACATCCAGCGATTCAAGCCAGGATTTGTAATCGGATTCGGTCAGCACACGTCCGCGAGTTTGCTGTTTGAGCGTTTCGTATGCATCGCTGCGACCCGCCGCCCGCAGGATGGTTTGCGCGCCCTCTGAGATAACTTCCCAGTGCAGGTTCAACTCGGCGCGGATTTTCTCCTCGTTGGCGGTGATGCGTTTCATGCCGCGCACCAGGTTTGCCCATGCCAATAATGTGTGACCCATTGCCACGCCAAATGTGCGGCGGACTGTAGAATCAGATAAATCGCGTTGCAGGCGTGAGACGCTTAGTTTTTGGGCGTAGTGCATGAGCAAAGCGTTGGCAATGCCAAGATTGCCTTCTGCATTTTCAAAGTCAATCGGGTTGACTTTTTGCGGCATGGTGGATGAGCCGACTTCGCCTTCCACAACTGCCTGTTTGAGATAGTCGTCGCTGATGTAGCGCCAGATGTCTTGTGAAAAATCAATCAAAATCGAGTTGAGCATTCGCAGTGAGTCAAAATAGCGAATCCAATTGTCGTAAGGCAAAATTTGGGTGGTGACCAGGTTGGCTTCCAGACCATAATTTTGAATGAAATTTTCGCTAAACGCAAACCAGTCTGTTTGCGGCAGGGCAGATTGCAGGGCGTTGAAATTTCCAACTGCGCCTGTCAACTTGGCTTCGAATTTATGCCCCGCAATTTCAGCGTGTGATTTTTTCAGCCTTGCAAAATAAACTGCAAATTCCCTGCCAAGCGTGGTGGGAACGGCGGGCTGTCCGTGTGTGCGCGCCAGCATGGGCAGGGCGCGGTGTTTTTGAACAAATTCCAAAATGTGATTGAGCAGGTCGTTGAGGGCGGGAATTAACACAACATCACGCGAGTCGCGCAGGGAGATGGCTTGCGCGATGTTGTTCACATCTTCTGAGGTCAAGCCAAAATGAAGCCACGAAAGCAGGTCGCTCAGGGATGTGGCTTGCAATTTTTCGCGCAGAAAATATTCGATGGCTTTTACATCGTGGCGGGTTTGCCGCTCAAAAGCGCGGATGGCTTCGGCGTCGGCGAGGTTGAAATTTTGCGAAAGCGATTCAAGAAGGCTGGATTCGGTTTTGCTCAAAGGGCGGATTAAGCCCATTTTGGAAAACCCAGCCAACAGGTCGAGTTCGATGCGGACTCGGTCGCGTAGAAAAGCAAACTCAGAGAAATGATCCCGCAGGGGCGTGGTTGTGTCTGCGTAGCGTCCATCCAGCGGAGAAAGAAAGAGGAGGGGGGAGTCCATTTTACCTGCCTAAGTATTCTGAAATGATCGCGTCGTATTGCGCTGTGGCTTTGAAACCTTTGACGGCTAAGCGCTTGCGTGTAGTAAATTGAATTTCGCCTTTTTGAAGCGCGTCCAAAATGCTCTCATAGTCGGCGGGGTCGCAGACGAGTGTGACGCGCTCGTGATTTTTCGCCGCCGCGCGGATCAGCGTTACGCCGCCGATGTCTATATTTTCGATGACTTCCTGGTAGGCGACATTGGGTTTGGCAATTGTTTCTTCAAACGGGTAAAGGTTGACGGCAACCAGATCAATATAATCCCAACCGAGGTTGAGCAGTTCGTCGTGGTCGGTTTGTGTTGGGCGGGCAAGCAAGCCGCCGTGAATGGCAGGGTGCAGCGTTTTAACGCGCCCGCCTAAAATTTCAGGTGATTTGGTGTACTCGGCAACTTCGGTCACGTTGATTGCGTTTTCGCGCAATAGTTTGGCGGTGCCGCCTGAGGCAAGTAAAGTCCAGCCGAGCGCGGCAAGACCTTTGGCAAAATCAACGAGTCCGGTTTTGTTGTGAACAGAGAGAATGGCTGTAGGCATGGGATTCCTTTTTACGCAACACGCAAGATTTTTTCGTGTTGCGTGAGTCTAATGATGAAAGAGGCGCACGGCAGAGAATACCATCGTCATGCCGTACTCGTTGCAGGCGGCGATCACATCTTCGTCGCGGTTGGAGCCGCCGGGCTGAACGATATATTTGACGCCGCTTTTTGATGCGCGATCAATCGAGTCGCGGAAGGGGAAGAAGGCGTCGGAGCCAAGCACGACATCCGACATGCCGTCGAGCCATTCGCGGCGTTCTCCGGCTGTCAGTTGGTGCGGCGATTCTATGAAGATGTTCGACCAGTTGGCTTTTTCGGCATCGGTCACATCGGGTTGTAAAAATTGATCAATTGCATTGTCGCGGTCAGGACGTTTGACATTGGGCTTGAACGGCAGCGCCAACACGCGCGGATGCTGCCTCAGTCGCCACAGATCGGCTTTTGCGCCGGCGAGGCGGGTGCAATGCACGCGCGATTGCTGTCCCGCGCCAACGCCGATCACCTGTCCATTCGCCGCAAAACAGACCGAGTTGGACTGGGTATATTTGAGTGTGATGGATGCGATCAACATGTCACGTATTGCAGTCTCTGGGATGTCTTTATTTTTGGTGACGACGCTGGCAAAGTCGGCGCGGGTGATTGGGCGGTCGTTGCGGCGCTGTTCAAGGGTCACGCCGAACACATCGCGTGTTTCGGTTAAGTCGGGCTGATAGGCTGGGTCAATTTGGATCACGACATATTTTCCCTGCTTTTTCTTTTTGAGGATTTCCAACGCTTCGGGTTCGTACGCTGGGGCAATCACTCCATCTGAAACTTCGCGGCTAATCAATTTGGCGGTGGGAACATCCACTGTGCCAGACAGGGCAATCCAATCGCCGAAGGAAGACATGCGGTCAACTCCGCGCGCGCGGGCGTAGGCTGCTGCAAGCGGAGAAAGTTCCATGTCATCAACAAAGTAGATTTTGCGGAGAGTCTCTGAAAGCGGAATGGCTACTGCCGCGCCCGATGGGCTGACATGCTTGAACGAAGCCGCAGCGGGCAGACCCGTAGCCTGATTCAACTCCCGAACCAATTGCCACGCGTTGAGCGCATCTAATAAGTTGATGTAGCCAGGCGCAGAAGAAAGAACCTCAAATGGCAGTTCGCCATTTTTTATATAAACTCGCGCAGGGGATTGGTGCGGGTTGCACCCATAACGTAGACGAAATTCAGGGGACATAAAAATTCCTTTGGCTTATTTTTTGTTGGGTGTGGCATACAAAATGAATCGGCGGCGAGAATGCTCTTCGGACAGAATCAACTGGCGGGGGAGTGGGTGGCGTTCAATTCATCGAATAAATTGATTTTACCGTGACTTTTCTCAGTGGGCGTATTTCAAATGGGCTGAGAGAAATCCGCGCCGCGTGTTTCGCTTAACTTTGGGGCAAGCCGAAAAAGATTTCACCACAGAGAACTTTGTGGTCAAAAATGGACTTTCGCAAGAGGTCTAATGGTGAAAGGTTTTCTTGTAAAAGCATTCACCTTTCAAATTCCCCAAAATGATGAAATTGCCTCTTGACAAAGAAGTGCCGTTCTTGTAAACTAATGTTACCGTTCACGTGAACGGTAACATTGACTAAATAGGACAAAATCATGTCAAATTCCCATCCAACCATTCGTGATGTGGCTCGTCAGGCTGGTGTTTCGCACCAAACTGTTTCGCGCGTCATTAACGGAAGCGAAGGCGTTTTGCCAGAGACCCGCGCTCTTGTGGAAACCGCAATTGCTGAGATGGGATACCGACCAAATGCCATTGCCCGCTCAATGGCGCGCGGTCAGACTCATACCCTGGCTTGTATCTCTCCCAATTTAACAGACTACACTTTTGCCAGCGTGATCGAAGGCGCCGAAGTGGAGGCGCGTCAGCATGATTATTTTATGCTTTCATCTTCCGCTTCTGATCCTGAGTCGTTTCGCGCCCTGGTTGATGAATTGGTGGGGCATCGCCGTGTGGATGGGTTGATTGTGATCAACCCGTATGCCGATGATCGCTTTGAATATATTCCCCAAAATTTTCCACTTGTTTTTGTAGGCGCAAGCGCCCACGAAAAAAATATCTGCTCTGTATCCCTCGATGACGAGAAAGTTGCTTACGAAGCCACCTGCCATCTGATTGGGCTGGGGCATACCAGCATCGCCCTCGTCACCGGTCCAATGGAAGAGGATTGTTCCCAGGACCGCACCGAAGGCTATCGCCGCGCTTTGAGTGAAGCAGGAATTGCCTTCGACGAATCCATGGTGATCGAAGGTGATTGGTCTGCCACATCTGGACAGGATGCGTTGCTTTCCTTCATTGAGCAGGGACGTATTCCTACTGCAATCTTCGCGCAAAATGACCGCATGGCAATGGGCGTGATGAGCGCCGCGCGGAATGCAAACATCAATGTTCCCACACAACTGGCGGTCATCGGCGTTGATGATATGCCGTTGTCCTCTTATTTTGATCCGCCGCTCACCACCATGCGGCAGGACATTCCGCGCATTGGGCGCGAAGCCGTGCAGATGTTGTTGGGGATTATCCAAAAGAAGACAACCGAAACCTGTGATCTGAAATTATCTGCAGAGTTGGTTGTAAGACGCTCCACTTCTGAAAAAGGAGGTGATTGATTCAACGCAGAATATCCGGAAAGTTCCCCTGTCATTCAATCGTTTAAACATTTCTAAGGAGAAGAATAAATGAAGAAGAACGTGCTTTTCAAGGCTTTTAGCCTTCTTGTGATTGCCTCTTTTGCTTTAGCCGCCTGCGGCGCCCCTGCCGCAGCCACCGAAGCCCCTGTCGCTGAAAAACCCGCTGCTACCGAAGCCCCTGCCGCTACTGAAGCGCCTGCTGCTACCGAAGCCCCCGCCATGGAAGATGTTGAAATCCGCTGGCGCACCCGTCCTGACAATCAGGAAGAAATTGATGTCTACAGCAAGATCAGCACCGAACTTGATGCCGAAATCGATGGCGTCACCCTGACCTACGAACCCGGTGGCACCGAAGGCGCCAACTACCAGGACCAACTTCGCTCTGAGGTTGCTGCTGGAACCGCTCCCGATGTCTTCTGGATTCCCGGAACCGATGTGGCGGACTTCGCCACCCGTGGCTTGATCCTGAACGTCAACGATCTCGCCGCCGCCACCGATGGTTTCAGCGTTGAAGATTTCTACGCCGGACCCATGAACCACCTGACCTACAATCCCGAAGGCGCCAAATTCGGCGCGGACTCCGGCGCTCTCTGGGGTCTTCCCCGCGATGTGTCCACCTTCGCCCTCTACCTGAACATGGACTTGATCAACGAAGCCGGCGCAGCCGATCCTCGTGAACTGGCCAAAGAAGGCAAATGGGATTGGAATGCTTTCCTCGATGTGGCGCAGAAGACCCGCGCCCTCGGCTCTGATGTCTACGGCTACGGCGCGAGCGCCTGGTGGGGTCCTTACGGCGTTTGGTTGAATGCTTCCGGCG
>JFJP01037438.1_pt1 | contig 29249 bp, 26 predicted proteins | sample 431651 | NCBI WGS metagenome assembly JFJP01 (sample SAMN02602958, study PRJNA72255) | Microbial mat metagenome, whole genome shotgun sequencing project. | biome: fresh water; feature: sink hole; material: water; isolation source: purple microbial (photo- and chemosynthetic) mats found in... | reverse complement strand
CGCCTAAGTATTTCAATATCCAATACAACCTGCCGGCATATTTACCGCTGCCATCGTCGTATACCACTATCATCGATTTTTCGCTCACACCTGCTTTTGCAAAAATAGCAGCCATATCTGCAGATGGTTTTATGATGCTTTTTATCGGAACATCATTACATAGGCTTCCGTGATAAATATTGATGGCACCTTTGATGTGCATTTCCTTGTATTCGGTATCCTTACGTGCATCTATGATGACCAGGTCTTTATTGGTTAGATTTTTTTTCAAATCGGCTACAGAAATCAAATCCTGAGCAACTAACTGTCCTGCAACAACGAATAATAGAAGCAGGTTTACAAAAAGAAATTTTTTCATGGATTATATCTTGTTATTAAAATTTAACCTGTAGTTGAACCTGAAGTGCATCATTTGGAACCTCGAGTGCGTATTCTAGTTGGCACCAAAGCTGGTAACCATGTAATGATCTTCATCGAGATCTTTGTCGGGGTCAAACATTTCGAACTTCACCATAGGCTGAAGTGCCCAAGGAGTGGTATATCCGGCCATGGCATAGAAACCATCGCGTTTTTCGCCCAAAGTCATAGGCGAAGAACCGCAACCACCACCGGCTGAGCGGTTATAGTCACCTTCGTCGTATATATATTCGGCTTGTACAAAAATATTGTTGTAATCGAACTGAAGTTCACCAGCAAAAGAAGTGCGGGTTTTATCTGAAACATTAGGCCATCCGTATCTGAAACTGGCACCTACACGAAGAAAATCTAATGGCTTGTATGTAATACGACCCAGAAAATCTTTTTCAACGTTGTTATCTTTCACTCCTAAACCGCGTCCGTTCATCACGGCTACAGCATAGTTGAGTTTGGTTTCAGCATCGCCGCCTAGTACCATGAGGCCCATATCGCGCTGCGGCGATACTATTTGGTCAGATACTATGGCACGCTCAATGGTAAATAAACCCGAACATGCGGTATTCACTTCTTGACATAAGCATCGAGCAAATACGGGTTTCCAGTTGCGCTTACAAAAGTGCTGGTTTCGAGCATCACATAGTAACTAAAATCATATGGAATATTACCAGTAAGCCCTATACGTGCTCTGCGAAATTTGAAAGTAGCTTCATCAGGAATATTCAATTTATCGTCTTTCGACATCAGGTACTGAAACTCAGGCTGAATAAAACCAATGATTCTGGGTTTTCCTTCATCTCCTTCGCTGGTTGTTCCCCCTTCGCATCCCTGAGCTTTTATCAGGGAAGCACTTAGTGAGAGGGCTATCAAAGTCAGTAAAAATGTTATATACTTTATTTGTTTCATAATCAATATTTTTAATTAGGAGTGCTATATTTATGGAAACTAAAATTAGAGGCTGCATATACAATGAAGCGAGCTGCAAGTATGAGTATTGATTTAATAATTACTAAAATCAATATTGATAAATGCAGCTCTTTTCACAATAAACCATTAACAATTAATGCTTAAACACTAGCAAGTTCAGGATTAATTGGTTACAGTTGACAATGATTTAGGTTTTGCACCTACGCCCCACTGGTTGATACTAGTTCCCCAAGCAGTGCTAGAGTTGTAAAGACCATTCATACCAAAAAGAACGCTATATGCATCGTATCCCAAAACCCTCAGGTAAGGGGTAACTATACCTGAAGTTTGGCCGGTATAGCAATATACAGCTACTTTCATATCAGGATTCAGGTTCAGAATGGTATTGTCGCTCAGCAACAAAGGATTTATACGGTATGCACCTTTTATATGGCCAAAAGCAGTATAATCAGCTTGTGTGAAATAGTTGTTGATAAAATAAGTAGTAGGTGCAGCAAGCAAATCAGAACCTTTAACAGTTTTCAGTCCTTCGGCTACAATTGCTTCAACTCTTTCTTTCAGAATAGCAGCACCATCGGTAGCTTTGGCAGTAAGTTTGGCAGCAGCATAGGTTACATTTGCAGGTGCAGCTTCGGTGCTCCAGTTGGCATTGCCCTGAGCAGGACTGCCTACTCCGGCAGTATATTTGTCCATTGAAGCATTCCAACCACTCATACCCCATTTCAGAGCCTGAGTTTTTGGATAGCCATACATGCGAAGCAATGAAGTTGCATAGGTAGCTGTTTGGCCGGTATAGCATACAACCAGAATTTGTTTGTCGGCTTTAGCAGCTTCAGAAAGTATGTTGGCAAAAGCTACACTGTGAGCACCAGTTATGTGTCCGGTAGCAAAATCGGCAGCTGCACGAAGATCAATAATATAATATTTAGCAGCAAAAGCAGCTACATCAGCCTCTGTAGCAGGTGCGCCTATCACAAAATTGTACTGTACTCCTGCAGCATCAGTATACAATAGGATATCGCTCAAATCCATCTTATTGGCCTTCAAATAAGCTGTAAGGGTTTCAAATGCAGGCACTACATCTTCTTCTGTTTCCTTTTTGCAACCAGATAATGTAATGAATGGCAGCAGTACTACCAAAGCGAGTAAAAATTTCCAAGTAGTTTTCATAAAATATTTAATTTTAAATTTCGTATGGATGTATATGTAAATACATCTATTCATATTTGTTGATACAAAAATATACAAGCTCTACATATAATCATTTACTGATTACCTCTTTGTCAATAAGCTATTTCACGAATCTCGTCAATTTATGTATTGATGTTATAGATCATACTTTGGGAGTTTGGGATATGCAAAGTATTGTTTAGTTTTGTAATATTTCTTGATATCAGATCAAATCAATTATGCCAAAAAACTTTAACCTAGCCAATTGCACTCAATGTAAATGTATCTCCGGATTGTTCAAAAATTTGCTTCCCGAAGAACTGGAGCTTATGAGTACGCACCGCGCCGAGGTGAAATTCAGGAAAGGAGAGAATCTGATAAAGTATGGCACCCTTGCAAGCCATGTAATGTATATCAGGCAAGGTTTGGTCAAATGCTATGTTGAAGAATCGGACAGAGATATGATTATTTCCATCAATCCGAAGGGGGATTTCATAGGTTTGTCATCTATCTTTGAAAACAGCAATTTCATGTACTCTGTTACTGCATACGAAGATACGCAAGCTTGTATGTTCGATGTTTCTATTTTCAAACAAATAGCCCGCAGCAATGCAGCTTTCTCGGCTGAAATAATACGATTGCAAAACGTGGCTACCAATCAGTTGGTAACCCGCATGGTATGCCTTACCCAGCGTAAATTGCACGGACGATTGGCAAATTTGCTGCTGTGCCTCAGCAAAAGAATATACCAAAGCAAAGAATTTGAAACCAGCTTGAGCAGAAAAGAGCTTTCTGAAATAGCCATAATGACCCCTGAAAGTCTTTCGAGAGTGTTAGCCGACTTCAGAAACGATGGCATACTCGAAGTAGATGGAAACAAGTTTTCCATAAAAAATCCGGATAAGCTTAAAATGCTGGCACTGAAAGGATGACGGATATTGAATACTCTTTTCTATCTGCTACCAATAAATTCATTTTGAAATTCCTAATCATTTAATTCTATTCTTCAAATCGGTATCAACCGTTTTTTTTAAAGTTTACAGATATCATAAAGCAATTTTCAATATTGAAACAATATTTTTCTCTTTATATTTACCTCGAAAAGATTTTTTGGTATGAATAAAGAAGTATCTCTCTAAACTGAAAGAAATACCTAATTGAAACCAAACACAAACAAGTAAGCACTTTTTGTACCATGAACGAACTTATACCCAACTCAAGCGAACTCATACACCAAATGGGCGAAAGCGCCCAAAAGCCGGCAGTGAAAGGACTTTTTACACAAATGCAAAACTGGCTTGGCAAACTTAAAAGCAAAAACACAGAGTTTACAAGCAATATAGAAAAAGCAAAACAGCAAAACGACATAGCTGCACTGCACGACAACCTGAAAGTGCTTGAGCAATGGAACAAGGAAATGCACGCCGAGTTGGAAGAAAAAGCCAAAGAAGTGGATAGTTTTGTAAAAAATGCAGGATTCGATAAAAATGTAGCCGGATCTAAAGGTACTTCTGCTGTAGAAATAGACTCAGTTGTAAAAGCAATTTCGATGCTGAAAAAAGGAACTGCGCCATCTGCCATTCATTCACAATATCCCAGCCTGCCAATAGACTGGATAGAAAAAATAGATACTGCCCTGAAAAGCTGAAAATGGCTCAAATATTTGTATTTTAACTGAATATCAATACTTATCATGAATAAAAAATTTCTACTCCCGCTTTCATTTTTATCGATGGCCATATTTTTCGTAATGTTGTATTTACAGGAATATACCTGGGTAAAAACTGTATTCAAGGCATTACCGGTTATTATATTTGCGTGGCTCATAGGTATCGAAGGGCGATACAGAACTTACATCAGCATTGGATTGCTATTTTCAGCATTGGGCGATATTCTCCTCGACGAATATCTCAACCTGTTCGTGCCTGGGTTGGCTGCATTTTTAATAGCACATGTATTTTACATTATCGCCTTCATATACCGTAGCAAAAAACCAGCTTTGGAAGGTGCTCTTGCTATATACTCCATAGGCGGTATTGCGTTTACTTTTTTATATAAAGGTGTTGGCGAATTGTTGATACCCGTTTTGTTATATATGGCAGTTATCACTACTATGGGATGGCGCGCATATGCTGCACGCAGATACGATTCGTATGCACAATGGGCGTTTTATGGTGCACTCCTGTTCATTGCATCTGATAGCCTTATCGCATTCAACAAGTTTTATACCCCTGTACCTTATCACGGTTGGCTTATCATGCTCACATATTGGGCTGCCCAGTATCTGATATTTAAAAGTGCTTATCAAACGAGGCGCAAGAATCAGAAATCCTGATAAGCCCAAGCATCGAGGCCATATCTACAATTTCCGGAATAAACGATGTAATTGCTTTCAATTCGAAGTGAATCTATGCTATTGATAACCCAAATATCGGGCGACCTTTGGCTACCGCCAATATGGGTGAGTAGCATATCGTGCCCATCGGCTTCCATCAGTATTTCGAGCAAACGGATGTGCAAATGTATGTTTTCGAGAAAATGATTAAGAGGGAGAAAATTGCAACGAGCCAATTCCTGAAAAAGTTCATAATCATCTTCGGTATCAGTTCTGGCATCGTGCAGCAAACTCATCCATCTACCGGAATAATACATATCAAGTACTTGTGGTTCCAACCAAAGTTCAAACACCAAATCCTTGACTCCCATTGTGCGCCAATGCTGTCCAAAATTAAAAGTCCTGATTTTAGCTTGCTCAGGACTTTTAATTCCACCATTCACAAAAAACTTCATTTCACAGAACTCTTATTACGTTTGCTTCTACGGTATCGGCTTATTGCAAACCAAGCCATTAATGCAAACAAAAGGAACACCCAAAGATTGGCTATAAAAGTAATCATTTGCAAAAATATACGCCAACCTTGGCCAAAAGCAGATTTCAACTCATACCAAAATTGAAAATTATATCCCGTTTCCTTGTAAAAAGAAATTCGCAGATTGCTGTATTTCACCTGATTGGAAATATATCTATATCTACCCTCAATAGATTCTATCTCGGCGCGTAAATCAGTTAATTGCCTCTGAACCTCAAGGGTCTCAGTCAGATTTGCAGCTTTTTGCAACAATTGCACAAGCTTTTGCTCTAATTCCTTTTTCACTTTCATACGAGCCTCCAGGTCAATAAATTCCTCTGTAACATCGGTTATCTGAGTCGATTTGTTTACCAGCTTGTCAATGGGTGCTTTTTCAAGTATAAAGTTTATGAGGCTATCGAATTTGTCGGTAGGTACACGTAAGTATAAATCATATCCCTTTCGCGTATCGTAGTTAAAAGTACTCTCGTTGGAAATGTACGCTCCATAACCGTCTAATGCATTTTTTATAAGGCTATAAGTGGTCTCAGCATCATCCGTTCTGAATTCTATATTGGCATCTTTTGTTAGTTTACGTTCCATGGAGGAACCGCTTTTCACCTCCACCCCACCTGTTGTTGCGCCAGTTATGGGAGATACGGCCACCATATCCAAGCCATCAGTCTCCTGGTTCGTCATCATTTCGGGCGAAGAGGAACTTTCATTGTTTGCAGAGCTGCAAGCTATAAATCCAAAGACAAGCAGTACCAAGTACATATACTTTTTCATTTTCATATCGTATGTATATTTTGTAAAACATAAACTTCCAAGTTGCAATATAAGAAAAATTATAGGTCTATTGCACGACAAATCAAATTTAGTTTTAATTCGCCCCACCATTATACTTGTGCTCATGACTTGCCTGAATACTACCAAAAAAATATGTTTGCCTAAAGGTTGACAGTTTACACATTCATGCCAAATAATAATGCAAGGTTTTGTTTAAGTTAAAAATGAAATCACATAACAAGAAATTTTCACACGCCAGCGGCGATAATGAATACGCTATAGGTCACTAATACAAATAATTACCAATAAAAGACCCAAACGTATGAATCTTTGATAAACTTTGGTATACATAGCAAGATGTGGCCTTATATATTATGTTTCAATAATTTAAATAGATAAAAAACACTCTTCGGAAATATTTTACCATTTTTAACAAAAATGAATCTGAAAATTGAAAAAAATAAAAAATGTCGTATATTTAACAAATACGAAATGTAATAAATTGAAATAACAACAAGCATATGCAACATTAATAAAAATTTGAATGAAAATAGAAGCATGCAGGGTCTCAAATCATACAAAACGAACAACAAACCAATTATCATCAATTCATTTTTATCTTTATAACTAAATATGAGAAAGTTAACCGACATATCCAAAACTATTGGCTTTAAAATAGCCACACCGACGATTATGGTTACTGTAGTATTCATCTTGTCCATAATTGTAATAAACAACATTCAATTCAACAAATATGGAAAGAGTCAGATAGACAAGCATTTGAACGATAAGATGATTGATATTGAGAATAATCTGAAAGAAATAGAAATCAAGGCATTATGGATTTCATCCACATTATCAGAATTATCGATAGTCAAAGACGCATACAAAACTTATTACCAGACCGATAGCCTTTATCAAAGTTCGTTGATTATAGAAAGAGAATTTACAAATATAAACAGTGCTATTAAACTGAATACAGGCGACGATGCAAAGATACATTTTCATCTGCCTCCTGCCATATCGTTTATAAGATGCTGGTCAAAAAAACGTGGTGATGATCTTACAAAATTCAGGCCATCGGTTCTGGCAGTTTCCCAAAAAAAATCGCCGGTTTCGGGGATAGAAATAGGCAGAGGGGGATTTGAAATACGAGGTATAGCCCCCATTTTTGACGAGAATAAGTTATACCTGGGTTCTGTAGAAACACTCTTCCCAATAGACATTATTTTCAAAAATTCTAAAATGACTGATAATGAAGATTTTGCAATATACATGCACACAGATTTATTAAGTATTGCTACAGATTTTCTGGCAGAGAACGAAAGTAACGTGAACAATAAGAACCAAGTTATTGGGAATCTAATTTTCATAAAATCTACATCAGACAATTTTATTACCGACAATTTGAATGAAAAATTGTTAAACAATGCTTTGAGTGAAATTACGTATTTACATACCGAAAACCACGAATATTTGGCATTTCCAATTTTCAATTTTGAGGGTAAAGCCCAAGCAGTAGGCATTATACAATTAAACAAAAGTGATTTAGTGAGTTCAATTAATCAGTTTGAATTAATAAACTATTTTCTAAGCATCATATTAATCATTCTACTGATATTAGGTATACTATATTTTACTAAGACCATCATTATTAACCCAATTTCTCATTCTGTAGATTCCATGCAGAAAATTGCAAATAAACAAATTGATTTTGAGATAGTACACAACAGACAAGACGAGATAGGCAAGCTGTATAACTCAATAAACGAAATAATACTAAGCTACAAAAAAATAATTGGTGATATAAGTAAAACAGCTGAAGCAGTGCTAATTACAGCCAAAGAACTTGATGATACATCCAAAAATATGTCTGAAAAATCTAACGAGCAAGCTTCAACCATAGAAAACATAGCCAGTTCTATGGAACAAATGCTAGCCACCATCAAATCAAACACTGATAATGCTAAAAGCACTGCTGTATTCGCTAAGAATGCCGCCAACGAAATGAGTGATAATAACGAAGTCTTCCAACAAGGAATAAAATCGGTAGCAGAAATTGATAATAAAATAATTCTTATTCGCGACATCGCATTCAAAATCAATATTTTATCGTTAAATGCCTCGGTGGAAGCCGCAAGAGCAGGTGAAGCGGGTGCAGGATTTTCTGTGGTAGCACAAGAGGTAAGAAAATTGGCTGATACTACTAAATTGGTATCGCAACAAATACAGGATATTTCGAGCAAGGGTAAGAATATCAGCGAGTTTGCTGGACAAAAGTTATTGAGTATTATTCCGGAGATAATACAAAGCAGCGAACTCATACTTAAAATTGCAATTGCGAGTACAGAGCAGAAGAAAGGCGTTGAAATTATTAACAACTCTATTCAGCAATTATCGGCCATTACTCAGAATAACTCTGCCGAAGCTGAAAAAATGAACGAGTCTGCACAAAATCTCTCCACAATGGCTGAACAGCTAAATCAATTAATTTCTGTATTTAATAGTAAAACAGATTAACTAACTTTTCTATCAACCTGAGTTTTATTCGAAGAAATGTTGAATATACAAAAACCAAATCATGAAAGGCGTAATTTTAGATTGTTTAAAAAATCTGGTTTCCACAAACTATGGAACTGAAAAATGGCTTAAAGTACTTACAGTTGCCGGACTGCCTGCAAGCCAACCCATACTGGCAACAAGCGACTTTGACGATAAGGTTGCAATTAACCTAATACATGCAACCTGCCAGGTTCTGAACATTAGTATGCCGCAAGCTGCCGAGGCATTTGGTGACTTATGGATGAACAATTATGCTTCGAAAATTTATGCGGCTTATCTTACAAATATAAAATCTTCGAGAGAATTGCTTCTAAAGCTTGATTCCATACATACTCGGGTCACCAATACCATGCCCAATGCCAAACCACCCAGGTTTGTGTACCAATGGAAGAACGACCATACCCTTATAATGACTTATAGCTCAAAGAGGGAACTCATTGATTTATTTATGGGATTAGCTAAATCTGTAGCAAAATACTATAAAGACAATTTGATTGTCAGAAAGTTATCAAATAATCAGATAGAAATTATCTTTAGCTAGCTTTTAATATCTCGTTTCGAATGCACCACCCTGATTCCCATTTTTCAGGGTGGTACTCTTTCAAAAAAGTTACTTTAAGTATTTTCAACTTTTGTATATTCCGCTCTGGTTTGGATAATTATTGCTATAAAAATAACTTGGGACAATACAAGACCATAGCTCAATTAGGTATGACTTGAGTGAATAGTGTAAAAATTTACTTTCTTAAATAATAGCATATTCATTTATCCCAATGATGCAATAATACTTTTAAAAAAAATCAATATATTTGAAAGCCAGATGTAAGCATTTATCGTCAACATCTATTATTTTATATTAAAACATACAAGTAACCCACAACTAAACCAAATGCGTTATGCGAAAACGTTTCTACCTCCCCCTATTGCTTATCATGTTTGCATTATTCATGAGCTGCAAGACCAACAAACAAACCACCAACAATCCGTCCAATGTCGTGTATGTAGTAGATGGAGTTGTTTCAAATCAGAAACAAATGGAAAAAGTTGATAAAACAGAAGTTCTTGAAATTAACGTACTCAAAGGAAAATCGGCCAAAGACTTGTATGGTGCTCGTGCTAAAGCCGGTGTAGTGTTGGTATCAACAAAAAAAGGTGCAGTGAAAGCATATCAAAAAAAGTTTTCAAGTATTTCGCCTGAATATGCCAAACTTATAAAAACCATAGCCGACGAAAAAGACATAGTTTATATCATTGACCATCAGCTAGTAGTTGAAAATCAAGAAATTACCTTATTCAATCTGAAAGCAAAAAAAATAAAAGAAATAAAGGTAATAGATCCCAGCACTACTAAAATGGATTACAAATTGGAAACTAAAGAAGGTGCTGTGCTCATTTTCATGAAATGATTATACGATTCATTTCCTCTTTAAGAAGCATACTACAGAAAAATACCAATAAGTGCTTGTTAATAATTCATTCAAACTTAGCAAGCACTTATTTTACCTTCCATTTCAGATTTTCCACCCTGCGGTACCATACCACAAAAGTTGAATTACATTCTATTGACCAATACCCTCAATAGTACCCTAAACATCTGATAAATAGTATAAATAGTTTCCTGCACTTTAGGTTTTTCTGGAAAAAATTTGGCGGTCATTTCAGTATCCCAATAATGAGTAAAATAGTTGAGCAACTGTTCCTTGTCCGGGTTTACAATACATTCAATGTTGTCTTTCCATTCGTGACGTACGGTGAACAAATCTTGTCGGGTTTCGAGCAAAAGTTTATAAGCCAGCGATGTTTTGGGTAACCAAGTAAGAAACAAATAGCCAAAGTCTAACTCGGTACTAAACCAATATTTCTCTTTGTCAACTAGTACAAGTTTGTCATCAATTTCGAGTACAAGCCAACGATGCGATTTCTTTGGAAATAAATACTCACCAATGAGCGAAGGGGTTTCAATATAGCCTCTTTTTGCCACCCTTGCCTGTTCTGATAAAAACTGCAACGGATTATCAACGTGCTCAAGCACCTGGTTGCATATTACATAGTCAAATTCTTTATCGGCAAAGGGTAATTGCTCGCCATCAGCTTGCAGAAATTCCTGATTCTTGAGTACTTTTATATCTGAATGTCGATGGTAGTTTGTGTCTACGTATTTGTCTACCACTACATTGGCACGTTTATGTGGGTTGTGTCCACCCCCAACTTCAAGTACTTTTTCGTTTGTACTTATTTTCAAATCGTACCTCGATTTTGGATTACGTATCTTCATTGCTTATGTTGTTTTTAAAGTATATTTCTGTATGTCCAAAATACATTCCAAATATTTTATACACTAATTATCAATCACTTACAATTTCAAAAACATACTCTTAGTTAAAAATGAGTATTGTGGTCTTCATTTTAGAAGAGTATATACTGGAATAACAAATTGAATTGCATATAAAGTACTGTGCAACTGTTATTTATAATACATGGCACAATTCCTGTTTTACTGTATGTAGCAAACAAAATGCACTTACAACTTTATGAAACAATTTCCGCTCATATCTATTGTGACTGTGAACTACAAACAAGCCCAAACTACCAACGAGCTCATAAACTCGCTACTTAAAGTAAGTTGGCAAAACTGGGAATTGATAGTAGTTGACAACAATTCGGGCACCAGCGATACAGATAAACTGCGTACCGATTTGCCCAATATACAAATAATAAAAAGCGATAAAAACCTTGGTTTTGCCGGAGGAAACAATTTGGGAATAGCCCGGGCAAAAGGAGATTATATATTATTGCTTAATAATGATACTGAAGTAGAGGTCGGTTTTCTGGAACCTATGATAAACTGGATGATACACAATCCGAAAACAGGTGCAGTTAGTCCCAAAATAAAATTTTTTTATCAGCAAGACACCTTGCAATATGCAGGATTTACTAAAATGAATCCGTTTACCTTACGCATGCAAGGCATAGGATATGGCAAGAAAGACATTGGACAATATGAAGTAACTAAACCTACTGAGTTTGCACATGGTTGCGCCATGATGGTGAGCCGCAAAGTAATTGATAAAGTAGGACCAATGAACGAAAAATATTTCCTTTATTATGAGGAGCACGACTGGAGTCTGCGAATAAAACAAGCAGGTTTTGATATATATTATATTCCCGAATCAGTTGTATGGCATAAAGAATCTGTATCGGTAAGCAAAAACAGTACACTCAAAACCTACTTCATGAACAGAAACCGAATACTATTCATGAAACTGAATCTAAGCATCACACAGCAAGCTATAGCAACTTTATACCTGATTTTCATTTCATTACCCCGAAATATTTTCAAATATTTTATAACGAAAGAATTAAATCACCTTTCAGCATACTTAGATGCAATAATCTGGAATATGAACCATAAAACAAAAGCAAAATGGAATTTATAAATTACACCACATACCAAAAAGCTGAAGATATAAAACGTTTGGAATTTATAACTTCCAACATACATAACTCTCAGCAACATACGCTCAGAATTCTTGAAATAGGCTGTGGAAATGGCAATATTAGCTACCAGTTGGCTAAATACAAACACCAGGTAACGGGTATAGACATAAGCGAGACTACCATACAAGCAGCCAATGCCAGATATGGAAATACCCCCGGCTTACAATTTAAGGTGGCCAATGCCGAAGATTTGCACCCTGCAGAGCATCTGAAATATGATGCCATAGTATGCAGCGAAGTGCTCGAACATTTGTATAATCCCGAAAAACTGACTGCCAATTTCAGAAATTTACTAAAACCCAATGGTGTGGTTATTGTTACTGTTCCCAATGGAAATGGCCCTCGTGAAGCTTTTATTACCAAACCATCTCAAAAATTAGCTGTTGGCAAAGGTTTACTGCCCGAGCTTTTCAGAAAAATAAAATACCTGTTAGGTTATAGAGGCCAGAATGCTCAAACATCTGCCGAACATCTTGAGCATATTAACTTTTTTACCATACCTGCGCTGAAACTATTGGCTGCAAAATCTGGGTTTGAAATTGTAAAAAAACAAGCCGGAAATTTTGTTGAAAATGTCTTTCCTTTTTCGCTTATTACCAAGCACGCATTCTGGCTTCAGAAATTTGATTGTTATGTAGCCGATGTACTTCCTCTCCCATTTACAAGCGCCTTTTACACTGTTTGGAAACTTAAAGAACAGCAATAATGGAAAATTTAAATTTGCCTCAGATAATAAACCTGATTGCAATGACTTACTTTGCAACTGCTTCGCTTTACATTCTATTCTTTGCTTTAGCGGCTTATGCATATCGCCGACAACCTCATGCTGCAATACCTGAGCTGAAAAGTGTATGGGTGCTTATACCTGCCTACAAAGAAGACAACGTTATAGTTGAAACTGTAACCTCAGCGCTTAAACATTTTAGCAAATATTGCAGTTTTGATGTTGGAGTAGTTGCAGATTCTTTAAAGCCCGAAACATTGGAAGCACTGCGTAATACTAAGGTAAAAATTATACAAGCTTCGTTTGAAAAAAGTACTAAAACAAAATCTATTAATTTGGCTCTTGCCCAAAATACAGAATTGTATGATTGGGTAGTATTGCTTGATGCTGATAATATAATGGCACCTGGTTTTTTGGATAATATAGCAGTACACATGGCCCACGGTAAGCTTATAGTTCAAGGACAACGCACTGCCAAAAACAACAATACACCCTTTGCCATGCTCGATGGCATAAGCGAAGCGGTAAATAATTCTATTTTCAGAAAAGGGCATAGTGCAGTGGGATTATCAACAGCTCTTATCGGTTCAGGTTTTGCTTGCGAATATGCCATTTTCAAACAAATTATGCTCAATATACAAGCAATAGGTGGTTTTGATAAAGAACTTGAACTCGAATTGCTTTCGCGAAAGATAAGAATAGCTTATGCCCCCGATGCAATTATATATGATGAGAAAATACAACAATCTGAAGCTTTTTTTAATCAACGACGCAGGTGGATATCTTCACAGTTCATTTTCTTATTTAAAAATATCGGAAAGGGTATAAATCAACTCCTTACTCATTCGAATATCGACTATTTCGATAAACTATTTCAGTACGCATTGCCACCCAGGGTGTTATCATTGGGTCTTCCCCTTCTTTTTGCTTCAACTAGTGTTTTATTACACATCCTGTTTCCTCAATATGTAAGTATCAATTATTTCGTAGCATGGTTCAGCATTTTTATTGCAACATCTGCTGCCATAGTTCTATCTATACCCCGTCGCTACTTCACCACCGATTTATTCTCAGCACTACTGGCTTTGCCTTTGGCTTTTTTGCTCATGCTCAAAGCTTTGTTAAAAGCAAAAGGTGCAAATAAGACATTTATTCACACCCAACATGGCATTCGATAAGTTTTTATATAAAAAAAATAAATGAAATGGAATTCATTGCGCATTTACACAACTCGGTTTCGTTATGTACATCATTGTCTGATGACTTCGCAAAGTATTCGGGTGTTTTTGTAAAAGGAAAACATCAATATTTTGAGGAAAACCATAATTTTTGTGTTTTTTCAGGCGAGGTGTATGCCAGCACTACAGATACATCTTATACCAACAACGCTGAATACATATATAGGCTGATTGAAAATAATAATAGCAACCAAAGCATACAGTTAGATGGTAAATTTGTGGCTATTATAAGCATAAACAACATTTTGTATGTTCTTCGCGATTTTCTTGGTATAGGTGCACACATTTATTATAACCAACAGTTTTTGAGCAATATGCTTAGTCTGTTCAAGAAAATATCGAAAGTGCCATTAGAACCCGACTTCCAGCAAATATCTGTTTTTCTGAAAGAAGGTTACATTCCTGCTCCGCATACCGGAATAAAAGGCATAAAAAAATTGCAACCCGGCGAACAACTTTGCTACGACCATGATTTGTACAATTTAAAAGTAAGCAACTTATTACAAAACAATTCTGTTGTAAATCATCATATTAGCCTGGACGATGCCATAGAACAATATAGTACACTGCACCAAAATGCCATTGCTAAACGAATAAGTGGCTGCACCAATACAAGTGTCTTATTAAGCGGCGGATACGATTCAGGAGGAAATTTGGCAGCATTGCGCAAAATTTATAATGGGCCTATTGAAGGCCATTCTGTGGGTTTCATGAATAGCCAATGGTCTGAAATACCTTTGGCAAAAATAAGTGCCAATGCTTTTGATGCAAAGCTCAATGTGTATACCATGGATGGAACAGAGCTCGACCAACTGCCCAAGATAGTGAATCAAATGGGAGATTTGTTTTTTGAAAATGGCCTTTTACTCAATCAGAAGGTATCTGGAAGCATACAACCGGTTCAAAATTCGTGCATACTTGGTGGCGATGGCAATGATCAACTTTTTGGCACTTCTGGCCGAGAAGTAGCTTTGTTGTACTTTTCAAGAAAAATGGGGTTTAACTATATTCAAAAGGCATTTACAAACATTTCATCTGTAAATTCTACACTATTCCGGGCCAATTTTCACAATCAGAATATTCTACACGCATTACATTCTCGGCATTTTGGCTTTTCAGATTCAGATATTAATCATCTATTTCAACAACAAGTAAATATCAATAATTCATATACATCTCTTCCTCATCTTTCCGATTTCGACTCCATGTATTTGTGGCGCAATTTTAATACAGATATTATGCAATCGGCCTTGCAAGTTATTGTGCACAAGGCATCGCGTATGGCCGAACTTTATAACCTCAATGTACAGTACCCATATTTAGATATCGAAATTTACAAGTTTTTACAATCTTTACCTCGCAATTTTAAACTTAAAGGCTCGCCTTTGGAAATAGCGCGTGGCAAAGGATCAAGTAAATACCTACTGAAAAAATACCTCAACAAAACATTACCGGAAGAAATAACCAATCGTAAAAAACAAGGTGGATTTGCCCCTTTGAGCATATTTTACGCACAAGAAAATACCCGCCACAAAATATATCGTTTTATTAAACAAACATTGGGACGTATTACTATAATAAATTCGCTAGCTCTGAACAATTTACTGAATTCAGTTGAAAAAACCATACAGCAACCAGATTCTTGGTTCTGGTACAAACAAACCAAATTTGCCCAATTATCGCATTTATTGGTCTTATCGGTTTGGTGGCAACAGTTTATTGAAGAGAACCCTAAAAACCAATTATCTGAGTATTTTTAGTAAAAAAATCAAGGTATGAAAAAGATAAAAGTTTTGATGGCCATAAGACAAGGTCAAATTGGAGGTGGCGAAAGCCATGTACTTGAACTTGCTACGCATATAAACAGAAATATATACGAGCCTATAGTACTGGCATTTACACCGGGTGCCATGATGGACGAGCTCGCCAAACGTGGAATAGAAACGCATGTAATACCCACCGAAAAACCTTTCGATTACAAAGTATGGGACCAGGTTAGGTCATTTATGATTCAAAAAAAAATAGATATAGTACATGCGCATGGTACTAGGGCTATGTCGAACGTTTATAGAGCTGCTCACATGCTCAAACTTCCTCTATTATACACGGTTCATGGTTGGTCGTTTCACAAAAAACAGAACCTGGTAGTTAAAAACTTGCGTATTCTTTCTGAAAAATTTCTTGCTTCACGAGCCAATGCTGTTGTTTGTGTATCGGTAAGCAATCAGCGGGAAGGCATTGAGCGGTTTAATCTCAAAAATTCATCAGTTATATACAATGCTGTAAATATTGAAAAATTTAACCCCATACAAAACTTCAAAAATCTACGGGATACTTTAGGCATTGGGCCTGGAATTACTGTTATAGGTTATATTGCTCGTATTACAGAACAAAAAGATCCGTTTACTATGCTTCGAGCAATGAAAATACACCTGCAAAATGTTCAAGATACTTTACTTTTGGTAGTAGGCGATGGAAACCTGAAAACTGAAATGATGGAATTGGCCAAGGAATTGAATATAGATAAAAATATAATATTTGAACCATTCCGCACAGATATACCAGATGTACTCAATGCAATAGATTATTATTGTTTACCATCACTTTGGGAAGGTTTTCCTATAGGTATCATTGAAGCCATGTGCATGAAAAAAGCCGTGATTGCATCTGCAGTAGACGGAACGAGTGAATTGATACAGCACAAAGAAAACGGACTATTGGTAGAACCTGGTAATCCCGCAGAACTGGCGCAAAACATGCTTTTTTTTCACAATAACTTACAATTTCGTCAACAAATTGCAGAGAATGCGTATCAAAAAGCTATTCAGAATTTTACTATTAACCGCTTGGTTGGAGAGGTAGAAGGTTTGTATCATCATTTTAGTATGTAATTAGCAATAGGTTTATACAATATCAGCAAGGAATATCGGTTTCAAACTAATATTCCTTTTTTTATTAGCCTCACTACGGAATTAAGTATCATGCTTTTTATTTTTAATGCTTTTTCAAGCTTTACTTTATTTAAACCATACATAAATCCATTTTTAGCTTACAAATCATTCAACAATGACTCTTCATTTTCGCATTTTTACTCTTCATTATTAAAGAGTATGCTATTTTGGATTGTAAGTATATAATTGATATTAAGACACATGAAACATTGGTATATATATTGGTTTATCAGATAAAAGTTGTGAAAACTCACTCCATTTAAACTGAAAAAATATGCATACCATTGATCTCATACACAACAAGAACCTTTTTCTGGGAAACCAAAATTTTGTGAACACCCCCAATGGTATAAAAATATTACCCGCTGGCAGATATACCATCACCCGGGTAATTGAAGATGTGCCTTTGCATCCAAAATGGGCAAGTATAAAACAACAAGACTGTGAGTTGGAATTTGAAATCTCACTTTCGGATTTTTTCAGACTTCAAAATTTGTATAGCTATGCACAATACTGATATTGTAATAACTGGCTTGCAAGCCTGGGAATTGGGCATGGGTAGCAATTGCAAAAACTTAGCTATTGAGTTTGCCAGGCAAAACAGAGTACTTTACGTAAATCCACCCAAAGACAGATTTACGATGCTCAAAAATAAAAGAAAAGCTGATGTGGAAAATGCTCAGTTTCTGTATCAGGCAAGCCACAATCTTTGGGTACTCAATCCGGTTTCAGTAATTGAGTCTATCAGCCGTTTGCCTATAAACTTTCTATTTGATATGCTCAATAAGCACAACAACAAACTTTTTGCCGCCGAAATAAAGCAAGCAATTCAAGCATTGCGTTTTCAAAATTATATTCATTTCTGCGATAGTGATATGTTTCGAAGTTTTTATTTCAAAGAAATTTTGAAACCTGCATTGAGCATATATTATACACGCGACAACCTCTTGGCAGTAGATTATTGGAAAGTACAAGGCAAGCGTATAGAGCCACTTATGATGAAAAAATCTGATTTGGTAGTTGCCAATTCCCCATATTTAGCCGGTTTAGCTCAACGTTTTAATAAAAACAGTTATTACGTAGGACAAGGATGCGACTTACAGGCATTCTCACCTCATCGGGTTAGCCTGGTGCCTGATGATATAGCACATATAAGCCCCCCCATCATTGGATATATAGGCGCCATCAAGTCACTGCGGCTCGATATATCAATTCTTTTGCATATTGCCAAACACAATCCGCAATGGAACTTGGTGCTGGTTGGTGCCGAAGACGAAGTATTTGCCAAGAGCGATTTGCACCTACTGCCCAATGTTTGGTTTCTTGGCAAAAAATCAGAATCAGAATTGCCTCAATACCTCATGAAATTCGATGTAGCCATAAACCCGCAAATTGTAAATGATGTAACCAGAGGAAACTACCCCAGAAAAATTGACGAATACCTTGCAATGGGAAAACCGGTGGTTGCTACCTATACCGAAACCATGAGCTATTTCAGAGAGCATGTTTCGCTAGCTACTACTCCCCAGCAATGGATACAATTTATTGACGATGAAATACATAACAATACCCCTGAAAAACAACAGGCTCGTATGCATTTTGCAGGTTTGCATACTTGGGAAAATAATGTAAATGTAATATACGACCAAATCTCAAACCTTTTGAAAAAATGAAAATAATACAATATATAAAAGATTCCCCACGATTCAAGAAGATAGCACTGTGGTTACTGATGCCTACCTCACAGGCACGCCCGCGACTCTGGGTAACATGGTTTGTCAATCCTTTTTTTCATAAAAGAGGCAAAGCCAGTGTTATTCAATCACGCACCCGGCTCGATGTACTACCATTCAATGCATTCAGTTTGGGCGCCCATTCAACCATCGAAGATTTTTGTACAATAAACAATGGTGTGGGTAAAATACACATAGGTAACAAAACACGCATAGGTATAGGCTCGGTACTAATAGGACCGGTGACCATAGGCGACGATGTGCGTCTGGCGCAAAATGTAGTAATATCGGCCCTAAACCACAACTACACCAATGTGTTAGTGCCCATTTCTGAACAAGGTGTTACTACTGCCGAAGTATATATAAGCGACGAAACCTGGATAGGTTCAAATTCAGTTATTCTACCGGGGGTATTTATTGGCAAACACTGTGTGGTTGCTGCCGGCAGTGTGGTTACCAAAAGTATACCCTCATATAGTGTTGTTGCCGGCAATCCGGCCAAAATTATCAAACAATATGACCCCGTTTCAAAAACCTGGAAAAAAACTTCAACCCATGAACACGCAACTCATTGAAACAACTTTTTGGATATTCTTATCGATTGTTTTTTACACATACATAGGATATGGCATTCTTTTGTACATACTTGTATGGTTTAAAAGAAGAATAAATCCTTTAAAAAAACTCCCTCCTTCAAACTTCGAACCTCATATTACCTTACTGGTTGCTGCATACAATGAGAAAGACTTTGTAAATCAAAAGGTACTCAACACCAAATCATTAGACTATCCATCTGACAAAATTCATCAAATATGGATAACGGATGGTTCAACTGATGGCACACCGGATATACTGACTACATATTCAGATGTAAAAGTATACCATGAAAATGAGCGAAAAGGAAAAATAGCAGCTATGAACAGGGGAATGCAATACGTAACCACCGACATAGTTATTTTTTCGGATGCAAACACCCTATTAGGTTCTCAGTCTGTTCGCAAAATAGTGCAACTATTTGAAAATCCAAAAACTGGCTGTGTATCAGGCGAAAAAAGAATTGTAAACAAAGACTCTGATGCTGCAGCCGGTGCTGGCGAAGGCATATACTGGCGATATGAATCGACCTTAAAAAAATGGGATGCTGAGCTGTATTCAGTTGTTGGAGCAGCAGGCGAGCTTTTTGCTATACGAACTCATCTATATCAGGAAGTTGAACCAGATACTATTCTCGACGACTTTGTAATTTCTTTGCGTATTGCAATGCAGGGATACACCATACAATACGATCCTGATGCTTATGCTATTGAAAACTCCTCTGCGAATGTAAATGAAGAAAGGAAACGTAAGATTCGCATAGCTGCCGGTGGCATTCAATCCATCATTCGTCTATTACCTTTGCTCAACATTTTCAAATATGGCATTCTTTCTTTTCAATATATCTCTCATCGCGTTTTACGTTGGACGCTTACCCCGCTTTTGCTTCCATGGTTGCCATTACTTAATCTTTTGCTCATTCGTTCTAGCGCAGTTTATCAGTTTTTGTTCATACTTCAATTTATTTTTTACGTTGCAGCGTTTATAGGCTGGTTATTTAGGTATAAAAAAACTAAATTTAAGCTTACATTTATTTCATATTACTTTTTCATGATGAATTATTCCGTATATCAAGGCTTTACTCGATTTCTAAAAAACACACAAAGTGTACAATGGGAGCGGGCTAGGAGAGCCGACGCACAGCCACAAGTGTAATATTACTTTATGAATACTTGCATACAATATAATCCTGTTGTTCGAAGAAAACAGAAAACAATAGCAAAAAACATGATAACCAGAGATAAAAGAAGTTTAAGTTACAAAGGCTGGCAAAACCTCATCGAAGAGGCTGTACAGAAAACCATTGATTTGATAATTCATATTTCTGTGTCTACAGTTGACAAAAAAAACTTTGCCCGAATGGATAATGCTCTCCACCAATCGGTACATACTTCTCGCCGAAAAACTTTTATTCCAATTGGTTATGCCTTTCCTTCAGGTTATTTTTGGTATGAATATACAAAAGAGGATCCCTGCTTAATGCACGGAATATCACATAAAAAAAATCTCACTCACATAGGAGGAGGGTCACCCATTTTTGTAAGGGGTGTAATGATTGGTACATTAGGCACCAATGGCAGCCATTACACCAACACTGAGCAATATGTATCAGCTGCATTACAACATATTAAAACCTTATGAAGCCATGCCAGATTCACAAGTTCAAATCTTAGGAAGATTAAACAAATTTGCATCAGGGTTTGCTAGTATCACAAATCTCGAATCATTGGTTCAAGCCGTGGCGTCGGTAATCGAAGATACCATAGAATTTGACTATTCAGGTTTGTACTTATTTGATCACGAAGAAAACAGACTGAAGCTTTTGTACGCAAAAGGCTTTACTGATGAAGAATTTAATGAAGCGGATAAAACTGCGATGGAGCGCCAACCAGGATATGTTTTTCGTTCGGGCAAAACGCTGAATACTGGAGATTTGGCGCTCGAGGAAGACACAATCATTGTTTCCAGCAAACCTTCTTTTAATATTAGATCAAGATTATATGTTCCTGTATTGACCGGCGAACAAGTGTTAGGTGCATTCGGCATTGGCTGTACGAAGCCGAATGTTTATACAGAGCATCATGTTTATGTTCTATCTTTTATTGCCAATATGGCTGGTGCTTTTTATGAGAACATTGTAAATCAGAATCTGTTAAACCTAGCATATAAACAGATAGAAACCTATTCCAAAATTCCGGATGAAAGCCCTGATCCTATTCTTCGTATTGATTCGGACAATACGCTCATTTATGCCAATAATGCAAGTATAAAGTTGCGTCGCTTTCATAAATTGAAAGTAGGGCAAGCTATAACATCTGATTTTAAAAAATATATCTCAGATTATCAGTCACATAAACAGTCGGTTGATTTAGAAATAGCCGATGAGGAATCAATATATTCATTTGTATGTACTCCAATAAGCGACGATAATTGTGTCAGCTTATATGGCAGAGATATTACACAACGCAAGGCCACTGAAGAAGCCTTGCTTAATAGTTTGGAAAAGTGGAAAGCTATAGTATCTGCATCGCCAGATGGAATAGGTGTTGCTGCTCTTGATGGCACTGTAACTCTGATTTCTGATAAACTTGCACGTATGCATGATATTAAGATCCCAGAAATACCAGAATACTTAGGTAAGTCTATTTTTTCTTTTGTTGCCCCTGAATCGCTAGAGTTGCTGCATGATAACATAAACAAAATATCACTAGGTCTCAGAAGTCACAGCATGTCACAATATTTGGCACAACGCCACGATGGCTCAAAATTTTTCATTGAAGTCAATTCAGCAATTTTAAAAAACAAGAATGGAATTGCAGACAGCATCTTATTTATAGAGAGAGACATAACCGATCGTATAGAAACTGAACAAAAATTGAAGATGAGCGAAGAATACAACCGCTCGCTTATTGCAGCTATACCTGATATGATTTTTGTGCTGAACAGCAAACATGAATTTATTGATTTCAAATCTTCGGATGACAAAAACCTTGTCATGTCCAAAGAGTTTTTCATACATAAAAACATATTTCAAGTATTAGACAAAGATGTAGCTGAAAAATTGGCCCACGGGTTGAAAGAAATAGAAAACGGAAAAACGCATATTTCATTTGAATACAATATGTTGGTAAATGGCAATCGATCCACTTTTGAATGCAGACTTACCGCTACCAGCAACCACAACACCATAGCTATAGTACGAGATATTTCTGACCGGAAAAAGATAGAAACAGCCCTTGCTGAAAGTGAACAAAATTTCAGGCATTTCTTTGAAAGCATACATGATTTGATATTTATAGCAGATAAACAAGGTAATATTCTGTATACAAACCCCATAGCGCTCAAAAAACTTGATTATACTCTTGCAGAGCTGCTACATCTGAAAGTCCCCGATTTACACCCTTCCCATTTTCGAGAACAAGCAAGCTCAATATATAAAGATATGTTCGAAGGTAAATCTGATACATGCAACTTACCGTTAGCCCGGAAAGACGGAAGCACAATTTCAGTAGAAACAAAAACTTGGTTTGGAAAATGGAACAATCAGGATTGTATTTTTGGAATATCAAAAGACCAGTCCGTAGAGCAAGCTGCATTGCAAAAGTTCAATAAAATGTTTGAAAACAGTCCAACACTAATGGCTGTAACCAGGCTGCCTTCACAAGAATTTATTGAAGTAAACAAAGCATTCATCGAAAAAACAGGGTACTCAAAAGACTATATACTGGGAAAAACCTCAAACGAGCTTAAACTATTTTTCATTCAAAACAATCAGAACCAATTTGCTGCCGAGATAATTAAAAACGGAAATATCAACAACAGGGAAGTAGTCATTCGCAAAAAAGATGACTCAATGTTGAATGGTCTATTTTCGGGTATTGTATTCGAAAACCAAGGCAAAAACTATTTCCTTATTGTAATCACAGACATAACCATACAAAAACAAACGGAAACGCAACTTCGGAATGTTACGAACAGGCTTACTACCTTAGTATCTCATTTGCCGGTAGGCATCCTTATGGAAACTCCTGATAGAAAAGTCAGACAAGTAAATCGCAATTTTTGCAACCTATTTGATATACAAACATCTCCTGATAATCTTATTGGAGTCGACTGCAGAGAGTCGGCAGAGCAAACCAAAGATTTGTTTGTAGAAGAAGATGAATTTATGCAACGAATAGACCAAATTCTTGCTCAAAAACAAATGGTGCTCAACGATGAGCTATACCTAAAGGATGGACGAGTATTTCAACGCGACTACGTGCCAGTGCTCAATTCCCAAAATCAGATAGAAAGCCTTTGGCAATACAGAGATATTACCGAACGCAAAGAGGCTGAAATGGCACTCACCAACTCATCTTTGCTGCAAAAAATGCTTATGGATATATCATCCAGATATATCAACATTCCTTTGTCCGAAATTGAAACTACTATAAACCAATCGCTTGAACAATTGGGAAGGTTTGTAAATGCAGATCGCAGTTATATATTTGAATACCATTGGGATCTCAAAATCACTAAAAACACCCATGAATGGTGCGAAGAAGGCATAGTGCCGCAAATAAACGAATTGCAGGATGTACCCATAGATATGCTTACCCAATGGGTTGAAGCCCACAGTGTAGGAAAAACCATGTTTGTACCAGATGTGTTTGCTTTAGAAGAAGGCGGCGGACTGAGAGAAATACTTGAGCCACAAGGCATAAAAAGCCTTATTGCCATACCCATGATGGCAGGTGATGATTGTATAGGATTTGTAGGTTTCGACTCCGTTAAAAAACACCACATATACACCGAAAAAGAAGAGTCATTGCTTTCTGTCTTTTCTCAAATGCTCGTAAATATAAAACAAAGAGCAGCCCTCGAAAACAACCTCATCATTGAGAAATACAATGCGGAACAAGCCAATAAAGCCAAATCGGAGTTTCTGGCCAATATGAGCCACGAAATAAGAACTCCAATGAATGCTATTTTAGGCTTCAGCGAGTCGTTGTATCACAAGCTCGAAACACCCGAATATAAAAAAATGATAAAATCAGTACTTTACAGCGGCAATTTACTTCTATCACTGCTCAATGACATACTTGACTTATCTAAAATAGAAGCAGGAAAACTCGATATAAGCATGCAGCCTGTAAATCTGAAAGAACTATTGCGTGAAGTAATGATACTTTTCAAAAGCAAAGCAGATGCAAAAAATATAATACTTAGCAGTATTGTAGAGCCCGGCTTTCCTGAAGTAATAGTTATAGATGAAATAAGACTCAAACAAGTAATATTTAATCTGATTGGCAATGCACTAAAATTTACTCACAAAGGTTATGTGGGTATACATTTATACTTTAAATATCATTCCGATTTCAATGGTGAATTGAGGCTCGAAGTGGAGGATACAGGCATAGGGATACCCGAAGACCAATATCAGGTTATTTTTGAAGCATTCCGCCAACAATCAGGCCAATCGAACCGGAAATATGGAGGAGTTGGTCTGGGGTTAGCCATTTCTAAACGTTTAGTAGAGAAGATGAATGGAGTTATTGCAGTTTCTAGCCAAGTTGACAAAGGTTCTGCTTTTACGGTTATTTTTCCCGACATTAAAGTATCGCTCGATGAAACACGCAAATCGGACTTAGACTTTGAGGCAGATCATATTTTGTTTGATGAAGCCACTATTTTGGTAGTAGATGATGTACCAGCCAATATAGAAACCATAGGTTACTATCTGGCAGATACACCAATAAATATGATATCGGCCGAGAATGGTGAAGAAGCTTGGGATATGTTGCAAAATATAAATCCGAGCCTTATTCTGCTTGACATGCGAATGCCAGGTATGGATGGGTATGAGTTGGCACAACTTATCAAAAGCAATCCAAAAACTGCCAATATACCAGTTTGTGCTTTTACCGCTTCGGTTTTCAGTTCAGACAAAATTTACAAATCCGGAAATTTTGACAACTGCTTATTCAAACCTGTAAAGCGCCTCGAATTGTTCAATGTATTAAAAAATCATCTTGGATATCATTTGGTAGAAATGAATCAAGCCGTAAGTAGCACCGAACTTTTAGACTTGTCGGAACTCACTGCTGAAGAGAAACAGAGTATGCCAATTGTGAAGCTCGAACTTACTCAAGATTTCTTGCCTAAATGGAATACACTAAAAGATTCGTTTGTGCTTTTTGACATAGAAAATTTTGCCCAAGACCTAATGCAAATGGCCAATAGGCACGCGTGCAAATATATTACCCATTATGCAGAGAAACTCATAAACGATACAGAATCTATCGACCTGGAATCGCTTTCAGAAAACATGAAAAAATTTCCACAACTCATTCATAAAATGGAACAACTCATTAACAATCATCCCCAATGAACGAAGACCTGAAAATATTGATAGTTGATGATAACAAAGAGAACCTCAAAGTGGTGAGCAACTTTTTGAAGGAACTACATTACAAAATCGCTTTGGCTACCGATGGCAAGTCGGCTATTGAAATACTCAAAGTACACACTATTGATCTAATTTTGCTCGATGTGATGATGCCAGATATAGAAGGCTACGAAGTATGCCGTATTATAAAAAAAGAAGATAAATGGAAGGAAATACCCATCATATTTCTTACTGCCAAAGTCGAAACTGATAATATAGTAGAAGGATTTCAGGCGGGGGGTGTTGACTATATTCTTAAACCATTCAAGAAAGAAGAGCTTTTTGCACGGGTCAAAACACATCTGGAGCTTAGTATGTCCAAAAAGAAAATCATGCAACAAGCACAAGAGATAAATAATATAAACCGGAAAATATTAAGTAGCATTGACTTTGCAGTAAATATACAAAATGAAATGCTTCCTTCCATTCAAAATTTTAAGTTACATCATCCCGATTCATTTTTAGTTTACAAACCCAAAGACCATTTAAGTGGTGATTTTTATTGGTTTACAGAGTTTCAGCAGCAAACTTGTATCGTACTAGCCGACTGTACCGGACATGGTATACCGGGTGCCCTCATCAGCATTATGGCTATTACACTATTGAATAGGATGCCCCACAATACGTTTCTCTCCAATCCTGCAGCTGTATTGCAATATATGCGCCTGAATTCCCTCAAAATGCTCAAACAAGACCCCGATAGCCCACGTTTGCTCGATTCATTTGAAATGGCTTGTATTGTGCTCGAGCCTCAAAAAGGAGTTGTATACTATGCAGGAGCCGGTATTGGAGTTACTAAGATATCAGATATGCTTGAGGTAGAAACCATAAAACATGACAATTACATTTTTAATGATACCAACAAGGAAAAACCTTTTAAAAACATAACTTTTTGCTGCAATCCCGGAGATAATTATTATCTTTATACTGATGGGTTAACTGACATGTTTCAACCCAATTTTAAAAATAAATATACTGAAAATCGTTTTATCAATTTTTTAAAAGAAATAAACCACACAAGTGCCAATGAAAAAAAAGTTTTCATTCACAGCGAAATAAACAATTGGCATGGAAGCGGATCTCAGATTGATGATATTACTGTTTTTGGAATAAAAGTATAAATAAGTACTGCTTATGAATTCGGAGACCAAGCATATACTCATTGTAGATGACAACCTTACCAATCTTCAGTTCACAGCAAAAAACCTGAAAGAAGAGGGTTACCTCATTAGTTTGGCTGTAGATGGCAAATCGACCCTCAAAACATTGGAAAAACAAACGCCAGATCTGATTTTGCTCGATGTTATGATGCCCGGAATGGATGGTTTTGAATTATGTAAACAAATCAAAAGCAACTATAAGTTTGTTGATACTCCCATTATTTTTCTTACTGCCAAAAATCAAATAGAAGATTTGGTTGAAGGTTTCAAATCCGGGGGAGTTGATTATATCACCAAACCATTCAATAAAGACGAGCTTTCTATCAGGGTAAAAAACCACCTGGAGCTAGTAAGTGCGCGGAAGAAAATAATGGAAATGAACAAAACACGCGACAAACTCTACTCAATTTTAGCCCATGATATACGTTCGCCTCTTTCAAGCATAGCCATGCTTATACATGTGCTCGCAGACAAGTCTGTAGAACCTAATTCTGAAGAATACGATCAGATTCTGGCCGATATTAGCCAAAGTACCAATAGCACCTTGGGACTAATAGAAAACATTCTGCGCTGGGCTAAAGTTCAGAGCGAATCTGTGGCACTATCGCCTTCATTGAACAATTTATACAAAATTCTGGCAGATTGCATGCTTCTGCTCGAAACAGGTGCTAAAAACAAAAACATTACACTCAGAATAAATGCTGATGAATCGGTAATGGCTTATTTTGACGAGCTTACCATTCAAACTGCCATACGCAACCTTATTGCTAATGCCATAAAGTTTACCCACGAAAAAGGAAAAATTGATGTTACCGTAACTCCAAAAGGTAAATTGACAGAAATACGCATCAAAGATACAGGAGTAGGTATGAGTGCTGAGGTGATAAGCAAAATTTTGGAATACAACGAACCTTATACAACACGTGGTACAAAAAACGAAACAGGTACCGGTTTAGGATTGTTTGTGGTTAAAGATTTTGTACTTAAAAATAATGGCAAATTTACAATAGAAAGCAAACTCAAAGTAGGCACAGAAGTGATTATTTCGCTTCCCTCACACAAATAATGCACCCCGTAGCGATGGATACTGAAAACCGAATGTTGAATATTTTGGTTCTGGATGACTCTCCGGCCATTAGAAATCTGCTCAGATCAATACTCAAAACTCGTACAAATGTTTTTGCCGTTGAATCCCCTTCTTTGGCTTTTAAAATTTTGGATAACGAAAATATTGATATCCTCATTTGCGACTACAGGCTGCCCGAAATGAATGGGCTGAAGGTTCTGGAGCAGGTGAAAACAAGAAAGCAAAGCATAGAGGTTATCATGATCAGCGACTCAGGAGATATGGATACCGTAATTCAAGCCTTGAGAAATGGTGCAGCTGATTTTTTAAAAAAACCGTTTTCTGCCAACGAACTTTGGGTGGCTATTGAGCGTACCCAAAAAATTTCAGATCTCAATTCCACCATCCATCAAGTAAAACGTAACAACCAAAGACTTAAAAATGAAGTAAATGAGGAGTTGTTTCACCCCATCATCGGAAACTCCGAACAGATAAAAAGTATATTACAGCAAATACAAATGGTGGCCCAAACACCAGATACTTCTGTACTAATAATTGGCGAAAGCGGCACAGGCAAAGAATTAGTTGCCAGAGGAATACATCAGAAGAGCAAACGAAAGGACGAGCTTTTTGGAGCAGTAAACATGTCCGCGGTGCCCGAATCACTTTTTGAAAGCGAATTTTTTGGGCATAAAAAAGGCAGCTTCACCGGGGCATTTGCAGATAAGGCCGGTTGGTTTGAGACTATCAACAATGGCACATTGTTTCTGGATGAAATAGGAGAAATGAGTATGCAACTGCAAGTAAAGCTTCTTAGGGTACTCGAAGACCGTATTTTCATTAAAGTAGGGCACCAGAAAGAACAAAAATTTGACATTCGCATAGTCTCAGCTACCAATAAAACACTCGACGAACTTACCGGAACTAAGGTGTTTCGTACCGATCTGTTTCATCGATTAGGTACTTTTATCATTCATATACCCCCATTGCGCGAACGAAAAGACGATATACCCATTCTTGCCGAATATTTATTGAAGCAAATAACTAAAAAAATGTATAGTACATGACAAAAAATGCAAAATGGGCTAAAAAAAGAGTAAAAATATTTGCATAAAAGACTGATATTCTGTACATTAGTAGAATA
>JFJP01002228.1_pt2 | contig 29259 bp, 29 predicted proteins | sample 431651 | NCBI WGS metagenome assembly JFJP01 (sample SAMN02602958, study PRJNA72255) | Microbial mat metagenome, whole genome shotgun sequencing project. | biome: fresh water; feature: sink hole; material: water; isolation source: purple microbial (photo- and chemosynthetic) mats found in... | reverse complement strand
GGGCTGGCACGATGTCGCCGTGGTCGATCGCCTCGGCCTGGAGGTGGGTTATCGCCTGGTGCCGTTGGTCGACAAACATCAGGATGGCGAGTTGCTGCGGCGGATTCGCGGCATCCGCAAGAAGATCGCCCAAGATCTCGGCTTTTTGGTGCCGGCGGTCCACATTCGCGACAACCTGCAACTGAAGCCGAATGCATATCGCGTGACTTTGAAGGGGGTCAGTGTTGCCGAGGGTGAAGCCATCGCGGGCAAGTTTCTCGCCATCAATCCGGGGCGCGTGCTGGGCGGCCTGAATGGTCAGGCGGCGACCGATCCGGCTTACGGATTGCCGGCAATCTGGATCGAAGCCACGCTGCGCGACCAGGCCCAGACCTATGGCTATACCGTGGTCGATGCCGGTACGGTGGTGGCGACTCATCTGACCAAGATCATCAATGAACACGCGCCGGAATTGCTTGGCAGGGAGGAAACCCAGCAATTGCTCGACCATGTTGCCAAGCAATATCCGAAGCTGGTGGAAGACCTGACACCGAAACAGCTGCCGGTGGCGACGGTGCAGAAGATTTTGCAGAATCTGCTGGAAGAACAGGTGCACATTCGTGACATGCGCACCATTCTGGAAACCCTGGCTGAACATGCCGTCCGCACGCAGGATGCCGATGAGCTCACCGCGACCGTCAGAACTGCCCTGGGACGCGCTATCATCCACGAAACCTTTGGAGGAGCGCAGGAATTGTTAGTGATGGCCCTTGAGCCGAACCTTGAGCATATCCTGACACAGGCACTGGCCTCTCGCGGCGATACCGGCGTCGGCCTGGAACCTGGCCTTGCTGAACGGCTAGTACGGGAAACGGTGCAGGCGGTCGAGAAGCAGGAAAGTGCCGGCCAGCCCGCCGTCCTGTTGTCGCCCCCCGCCATTCGCCCGGTTCTGGCGCGCTTCCTGCGTCGCTCCGCGCCGGGCCTGAAGGTGTTGTCGCATGCGGAAGTGCCGGATGGTAAAAGCATTCGCATTGTTACGCTGATCGGTAGCGGTTCATGAAGCACGCATGATCAAGAAATTCCACGCTCAAACGACCCGCGATGCTTTGCGACAGGTGCGTGATGCGCTTGGCGCAAGCGCCTTGATCCTGTCCAACCGGCAGGTTGCGGGTGGCGTCGAGATCATTGCCGTGGCGGATATGGATATGGCCGCGCTTGCTGCCCAGGCCGAACCGGCCTTGTGGCGCACACCACCCACCGCGCCAGCCGCACAGCCAGCGCCACGCGCGGTGCAGGCGCCTTTGCCGATTCATGCACAGCCCGCCGCGCCAGCGATGGCGCCGAATCTGTCACTTGAAGAAGTCAGGCCGCAATTGACTACATTGGCCGATTACCTGGCCGAGCGAGACGTCTCCACGCTGATTCGCCCCTCGCCGAATCGGCATCCGGTAGCGCCGGAGTCGCCCACACAAATTAAGCCGGAGGCACCGGTCAACGGTAAAAACGGGAGTGATCAGGGCAGTCATGCAGCATCCAAACCGCAGGCCAGCAACGATGCAGTGGATGAACTGGCGCGTGAAATGCGCTTGCTACGCGGCATGGTGGAAGGCCAGCTGGCCGGCTTTGCCTGGCATGATCTGACGCGGCGTGACCCGGTGCGGGTGGAAGCGATGAAACGCCTGCTGGCAGCCGGTTTTTCCGCTGCTTTCGCGCGCATGTTGCTGGAACGTTTGCCGGAAGATGAGGCAGATCTGGCGCAGGCGTTGAAATGGATCAAATCCACCATCGCGCACAATCTGAAACTAGCTGCCAACGCGGACGACATCATCGAGCGTGGCGGTGTCTATGCGCTGGTCGGGCCGACTGGCGTTGGCAAGACCACTACTGTCGCCAAGCTGGCTGCACGCGCGGTGCTGCGCCACGGCGCGGCCAAGGTAGCGCTGGTCACCACCGATACCTACCGGATCGGCGCCCAGGATCAACTGCGTATTTATGGCCGCATCCTGGGCACGCCGGTGTTTGCTGTGCGTGATGAAAATGATCTGGAAATGACTTTGTCGGACCTGGCCGGTCGGCATCTGGTGTTCATCGATACCGTTGGCATGAGCCAGCGCGACAAGCGGCTGGCCGAGCAGGTTGCGCTGCTCTGCGGTGAGCAGCGCGATGTCAAACGGCTGTTGCTGCTGGGTGCGCCAAGCCAGGGTTTGACGCTGGAAGAAGTCGCGCGGGCTTACAGCGGCCCAGGGTTGATCGGCTGCATTCTGACCAAGATCGATGAAGCCCTGACCTACGGCCCGGTGCTGGATGTCGCGATACGGCATGAGTTGCCGGTGCATTTCGTCACCAACGGCCAGCGCGTGCCGGAAGATCTGCATCTGGCGAACGCGGTTTATCTGGCCGATCGCGCCTTCCGCATCAATCAGCCTGAATCGCCGTTTACCCAGGACGATAACGATTACCCGGTGCTGATGGCGGCGGCGCTGGAATCCGCTTCCATCTCGGACATGAAGGAAGATGCCGCAGGCAGGGGAGGCTGGGGTGCGGCTGGCTGAACCACTCGACCAGGCCAGCGGCTTGCGCCGCCTGTTTGCGCCGGAACCGACGTTCCAGGCGCTGGGCGTCATCGGGCCGGATGCGCGCCTGACCGCCAATGCCTGCACCGCCCTCGCCCTCGGGCTGGGGCGACGCGGGCATCGGGTGATGGTGATGGATGAAACGCGGCCGCCGAACAATGTTGCCGCGCTGCTGGGCGTCATGCCTAGACATGGTCTGGCCGATGCACCTAGCCGCGGCTTGGTTTCCGTTCTTCGGCAGGCGAGCGATGGCCTGGTCTTGCTGGCGGCGCAGAATGGCTTGAATATCCTGGCCGGTTGGTCCGAGCATCAATTGCTCGACATGACGGATGATTGGCGTTCGCGCGCCGATGCGCCGGAATGGCTTTTGCTGAATGGTGGCGATGGCGTCTTGCGCCATCACAGCCTGGCTACCACGGCGAATTTGCGCGTGCTGGTATTGCCAGGAAAACGGGCTTCTCTGGCCGATGCGTATGCCGCGATGAAAGCTGCGCATACTGCCTGGGCGGGCAAGCATTGGCTGGTTCTGGTGGTCGGCGCGGAGAGTGGTCAGGCGCTTAGCCTGTTCACGGCGCTGAGTGAAACAGCACAACGTTTTCTTGGCCTGACGCCGGTATTCCTCGGTTGTATCGCGAGCGATTCGCCGGGCGAACAGCCTGGTCCGCTGGATGCGGTGCTGGTTGATCTATTGAGTGATGCGGGGGGGCGTCAGGTTGAAGCAGACAGGATCAATTTTGAACAGTATTGGCAACGCATGTGGCTATATAGCCGTTTGGCTGCCGATGCGGCTGGCAAGAGGTGAGCGAGCATGAACGTCGCAACGCAGGAGATTGATAAAGACGTCCTGGTCAGGACGCATCTTCCCATGGTCAAGCGAATTGCTTACCACATGATGACCCGCCTGCCCGCTTGCGTCGAAGTCGATGATCTGGTGCAAGCCGGGCTGATCGGCCTGCTTGATGCAGTCGACCGTTTCGATTGCGAGCAAGGCGCCCATTTCGAAACTTACGCCACCCAGCGCGTGCGTGGCGCGATGCTGGATGAGTTACGCGATGCGGATTGGGCGACGCGCAATGTTCGGCGCGCCGGCAGGCAGATCGAAAACACCATCAATATCTTGCAGCAACGTCACCACCGGCCGCCTTCCGAGCAGGAAATCGCCTCCGAAATGGGCCTTGATATCCAGACCTATTTTGAATTGCTGAATGATGCTCGCGGCGCCCAACTCGTTTACTACGAAGATTTGCACAGTGGCGATGGCGATGATTTTCTTGAACGCTTTGCCGATGGCCAGAATCAGGCGCCGTTCGACATTCTTGCTTCACGCCACTTCAAGGGCGCCCTGAGCAAGGCAGTCGGCGTGCTGCCCGAGCGGGAAAAGCAGCTGATGGGCATGTATTACGAGCAGGACATGAATTTCAAGGAGATTGGCGTCGTCCTCGGCGTCTCGGAGTCGCGTGTTTGCCAGCTGCACGGTCAGGCCATTTCCCGCCTGCGTGGGCGGTTGCGTGACTGGTCGTCGAATCCGGAATAAGAACAGGAAAAGGGATAGGTCCGCTGACTATGGACATCATCAGTATTGTTGGCATCGGCCTTGGATTCACTGCCATTCTGCTCGGCCAGTTTCTCGAGGGTGGCCACATCAGCTCGTTGCTCCAGTTCACCGCCTTCATGATCGTCATTGGCGGCACGCTGGGCGCGGTCATGTTGCAAACCAGCCTGAAGGTGTTTCTCGATGGCCTCAACATGCTGAAGTGGGTAGTGCAGCCGCCGCGTATCGCAAGTCAGGAAACCTTGAGCATGCTGATCGAATGGAGCCAGAAGGCCCGCCGTGGCGGTTTGCTGGCGTTGGAGCCGTTCATCGAACAACAGCAGGATCTGTTTCATCGACGCGGCTTGCAGATGTTGGTCGACGGCGCTGAGCCGGAAGTGTTGCGGGAGACCCTGGAACTCGATCTGCAGAATTATGAACAGCATCATATTGATGCAGCCAGAGTCTGGCAGGCGGCCGGCGGCTACTCGCCGACCATCGGCATTCTGGGGGCGGTGATGGGCCTGATCCATGTCATGGAAAACCTGTCCGACCCGTCCAAACTGGGTTCCGGCATCGCGGTGGCCTTTGTCGCGACGATCTATGGTGTTGGCGGCGCCAACCTGTTTTTCCTGCCGGTTGCCGGCAAATTGCGTTATTGGGTCGGGCGTCAGGTGAGCAACAAGGAATTATTCATCCAAGGCATCGTCGCCATCGCGAACGGCGAAAATCCTCGCGTGATCGAGGCAAAGTTGCAGGGCTATCTGTCCTGATGCCGGATTGCTGATATGGCGCGCAAGAAAATCCGCGAAGAGCACGAAAACCTGGAACGCTGGCTGGTTTCCTACGCTGATTTCATTACGCTGCTGTTCGCTTTTTTTGTGGTGATGTATTCCATTTCGTCGGTCAACGAGGGGAAATATCGGGTCATGTCCGATGCCCTGGTTAGCGCCTTCAAGGAGCCGCCGAGCAAGGAAGAATTGATCGAGTTGCAGACCAAACATCCCGAGATGATGACCGGTACTGGGCAGCCGATCGGCAAAAGTGTGCAGCAGCCGGCTGTTTTGGCGGAGCGCGCGAAAGCCGCCGAGAGCATGAAAAAAGTTGCCAAGAATGTGTTGCAGGCGATGCAGCCTTTGATCCAGAACGGCAAGGTGCGGGTGACCCAATCGCCGCGCGGGATCACCGTCGAGATCAATGCCAGTGTCTTGTTCAAGAGTGGTGAGGCGGTGTTGCAGCAGCAATCCAGCGAGGCGCTGGCGGCGGTGGCGCAAGAGTTGGCGCGGGTGGAAAACCCGATCCAGGTTGAAGGTCACACCGACAATATCCCGATCAACAGTCCGAATTTTCCATCCAATTGGGAGCTTTCATCGTCTCGCGCTGGCAGCGTGGTGCGCCTGTTCACCGAACGTGGTGTTCCCGCCGCGCGCATGGTGGCGATTGGTTACGCCGATAACCGACCGGTGGATACCAATGCCACGCTGGATGGCCGCAGCAGAAATCGGCGGGTGAATGTCTTGATCCTGAACGAGGTGGGTGGTGTGGCGAGTGAAATCGCCCTGCAGGATGATGGCTTGATGACTCAGTCCACCGGTCAATCTGGCGCGCCGGTCAGGTAATTGGCGGAGAAGGTTCGGTGATTTTCCCGAGGGAATGCATCTGGAAGCGAAACAGTTCGATGCTTGGCGTTGCTTCGATGCGTTTTTCAATCTGAACCAACCGGGCCCCCTGCGGGGAGCTGATCTCCGCAGGGATGTCGGGGGCGAAGCAGCCTGGCTGCGACAGTAGCATCGGTGTCTGTTTGGTATTCGGGCTGGGTTGCAACAGCAGACTCGACCACTGGCGCCCGGTGTCCTTGCGGCGAACTTGCACTGCGATAGCCTGGGGCGCGAGAAGTTGCACGCCAAAACACATTTCCCCCTGGCTGGGTATGCGGAACCAGCGCACCAGGCCAATGCTCCATTCGGCTTTGTCCTGCCGAACGCTGACCACATCACCTACCCGGATCTGGACCGGTACGTTGCTGGCCTTGATCAATGCCAAGCCGCCCATGCTGGCATTCATGGTCTTGCAACGCAGGATGTTGGGTGGCGGTTCGTGCGAGCCCATTCCATAACGAATCGTATCGTCGTCTGCGGCAGGGGCGATCAATTGATGCACTGACTTGAGACCAAAACTGACTTCGAAATCATGCGTATTGGCTTGCTTGCGGCGTAGCGATTGACGTTGCAGTGAAGCGCCCCAATTCAATTTGAGGCGACGCAGCATGGTCGGATAGGCCGGATCCTGGGCGACATCAGGCAGGCCGATTTGGTCGGTGGCTTCCTTGTTTTTCAGGTGTGTCGAGATCAGCGCCAGATGCTTTGCCAATTCTGTCGTGTTGAGCAGCAAATCCCAGCGTGGGTTGGTTGGATGTCCGTCGCGGGCGATCGGCGTTGGTGGGCCATCTGTATTGACCTCGACGATGAACAAGCCGGAATGGCTCTTGACCAATGGGTCCGCCGGGTGGATCGAAGCCAGGTTGCCGAATCGGGTGATGATGTCCTTCGCCCAGGGCAACTCTGCTTGTGGAAAACGATACGGATCAGCAAGCGCGAGCAGCAATGTGGACTTGTATATCTGTTCGATCGAAAGCATTTTCGCACCGCTTTCCGGGATGGAATCGCGCATCCCGTTGCGTAATGCGTAATTGTAGGTTTGGTGCAAATCGACCCAAACCCCTGCCGAGACGGGATCATGGGTTTCAAAACTGATTTCCAGGATGGCCTGCAAGGCGAGCAGAATGCGTTGCAGATACAGCGGCACCGGATTGCCGCCAAATAGGTGGAATCGACGTTTCAGCCAGTCCAGCAACAGCGTTTTGTAATTGTCCGCGAGCTCACGCAACAAGCGTCTGGCCAGATCGGCATTGCGTTGCTGTTTGGGTTGCAACGGCAAAGGCACTGAGCCGTACTGCTCATAGAGCGAGGCGACAATGTCTTCAACGATCGGAGTCATCCGTTCGACGATCTTGGCGCGGGTATCTTGCGCCACATCCGTCTGAATCAGCGTAGCCAGATAATCGGCCATGATGTCGGCCGCTTCGCTCGGATTAGAGAGCGGCAAGCGCGTCAGCCAAGCCTCAACTTGCTTGGGTTTCGTCTCCAAGTTTATATTTCGACCCGACTCGCGGGTGGGTAGTACATATCTGGGTAGCATTGGTTGACTTAACTCCTCGAGTTTGCATTCTACCCGTCACGAAATTGGCAGCAAAAGGCTTTTCATCTGAATGTCTTCCCAACCTGTTGAAGTCCTGGGCATGACCCATTGCTTTAGCCGGATTGGGGCCAAACTGGCAATAATTCGCGCCTAATTTACAAAAAATTCTCAATACTTTGCACAACGAATGAACTCCCTTGTGCTAAATGACTCACAAATTCCCATTCAATAGAGGCCTGACATGATCCGACGCGCTGCACTCTTGGTTTTTTTCGCCCTGGTCAGCCTGTCTGCACAGGCCTTCACGCTGGTCGACAGCAAAGGCAAATCGCATTCGCTTGCACAATACAAAGGCAAGTGGGTGCTGGTCAATTTCTGGGCAACCTGGTGTCCGCCTTGCCTGGAAGAAATCCCCGATCTGATCGCGCTGCATGACAACAAGAAAAACAATCTGGTGGTGCTTGGTGTGGCGATGGAATATCGCGATACAAAAACCGTACTGCAATTCTCCGACCAGATGATGGTGACCTACCCGATCATCATGGGCGACCAGAAGTCGGCTGCTCAGGTGGGAACCATTCCGGGTTTGCCGACCACATATCTCTATAACCCGCAGGGCAAGGTTGTTGCCTACAACGTCGGGGTGATTACGCGCGAAGCGGTTGAGCGTTACATACACGCCAAAAAATAAGGAGTCATGATGCGTTGGCTGCTGCTTGTTTTCGCCTTTCTGGTCTGGCCGGCAGTGGCCGATGTGCGCGATGCGGATACGCATTTTTTCATGCAGAACATGGGGAATTTCAAGGAAGAACTGGCCACCGCTCAAGCCGAAGGCAAGCAGGGCGTGCTGGTTATGTTCGAATTGGACGACTGTCCGTTCTGCTCCCGCATGAAGGCGAACATCCTGAATCAAACCAAGGTTCAGGATTACTACCGCAAACAGTTTCTGATTTACCCGGTGAACGTCAAGGGTGATACCCCGATAGTCGATTTCAACGGCAAAGAGACTACGGAAAAGGCCTTTTCCCTCGAACAAAGGGCACGCGCGACACCGGTTTTTGTCTTCTTCGATCTGCAAGGCAACCCCGTCACCCGTTTTACTGGCGCCATGCAGACGGCCGATGAATTTCTCCTGCTGGGTCGCTATGTCGTTGAGGGCGCTTACAAGTCTTCTCCCTTCAATGTCTATAAGCGGCAGCATAAATCGCCATGATCCGAGGGTTCTGGCGTGGCTGGCCGGGTCTGATGTTGTGTCTGCCGCTGGTGTTGTTTGCAAGTTTGCCGGCGGCCAATGCGGCGCGATTAACCCTCGAAACGGTATTGGAGCAGGCCGATACCGCGCACCCGGAACTTGATCTGGCCCAGGCGCGGAGCGATCTGGCGCAAGCCGAGGCAGCTTTGGCGCAAAGCCTGAATGATTTTCGCGTCAACCTCGATGCCTCGCTGCGAAGTGGGCGCAACCCGGTCTTCAATGATCAATTTCATCCGGACCATCAACTCCGTCTCAACGCACGCAAAACCCTGATCGACTCAGGTCGCCAGCTAGCCGGTTCGCAGGCGGCTGATCTGGAACGTCAGGCGCGCGACCTGCAATTGCTCGATGCGCGCGCGCAGCGCCGAATTAGTCTGATGGCGCGCTACTTTGATGTGTTGCTGGCTGAAATGCGGGATGCGGCGGAAACCGAAGCGCTCGCCGTCGCCTATGTCAATTGGGATAACGCCAAGGATCGTCAGGTGCTTGGCCAGCTCGCGCAATGGGAATTGGTCGAGTTGGAGTCTCGCTTTCAGGATGTCTTGACGCGCCGCAACGACGTGCGGCGGGGGCTGCGCGAAAAGCGCATGGCGTTGGGCGCGGCGATGAATCTGCCTGGCATGGTGCTGGATGATCTGGTCGACCCGAAACTACCAGGCAACGAACGGACGTTGCCTGGTTTTGATCAACTGCTAACGCGTGTGCTGGCAGAAAACCCGCTTCTGAACGCCCAGAAGCAGCTGCTCGCGGCGGCCCGTCATCGCCTCGCCGGCGCGCGGGTGGAGAACCGACCGAGTGTCGAATTCGAGGCCGAAGCTGCCGCCTGGAGCCGCGATTCATCGACGCGGGATGATCTGCGCGCCGGTTTCAACTTTTCCTGGCCACTTTGGCAGGGAGGACGCGCCGATGCGCGCATCGGACGTGAACAGGCGAATTTTCATGCACTGCAGGCGCAGCACGACCAATTGCAGCAGGATTTGCGGCTCGCGCTTCTCGCGGCCAGTGAGGAAATCCAGTACTTGCGTGAAACGGCGCGGCGCAGTGCCGAAATGAATGTCAGCTATCGCGATCAATATCTGGACAAGGCGCGCGCGGAATATGAAATGGAACTGAAAACCAATCTGGGCAACAGCATGGCGGAAACCCAATTTGCGCAGATCAGAAAGCGCGCCATCGAATATCACCTGGCGCTGGCCTGGGCGCGGCTGGATGCTTTGCTGGGCGAACGCCAGCCCGGGCTGGCGCAGGTTGCCGCAAGCCCGGCAGTTGAGGAGAAAAAATGATACCGATCAAGCCGTTTTCGTATGCTTCTCTTTCTTCATCTCCACCTCGGGCCAGACGCCCGTTGCCTGGCTTTGCTTTTGTCATCACTTGCGTCCTCGCGACAAGCGTGGCGCACGCCGCCGAGTTTCCCGCCACGCTCGATTGGTCTGGGCGGATCAGCCTTGCCGTGCCGGTTTCCGGCGTTGTCGATCAGGTGTTTGTGCAAGCAGGACAACGGGTTGGCAAGGGAGAAGTGCTTGCCAGCCTCGACGCCACCTTGTTCAAGGCGAGCGTGGCCGAACAGCGCGCAGATATGGATCGTCTCGCTGAAGAGCAAGCCGATGCCAAACGGGACCTGGATCGAGTGCAGGAGTTGTATGCCCGGACAGTCGCATCGACTACGGAACTGGATGCTGCCAGGTTGCGCTTCGCCCGCGTCAATTCCGGTTTGGCCGCCGTGCAGGCTCGGGTAGAACGGGCGCGTCGCCAGCTCGCCGAATCGGAATTGCGGGCGCCTTTTGATGCCGTGATTCTGCAACGCCAAGCTGAACCGGGAATGGTGATCACCAGCCAATGCCAGCCTGCGGTGATGTTCACCGTCGCGCGCGCTGATGAGTTGATCGCTCGCGCCCGGATCACCCCGATGCAAGCGCTTGGCTTGCAGCTTGGAGGCGAGGTCGAGGTATTGCTGGATGGGCTTAGCCTGAACAGCAAAGTACGGGCATTGACAGTCGATGCCGAGCATCGCTACAGCCTGGAAGTGGCCATACCACGCGCGGCCACATTCATGCCCGGTCAGCCGGCCAGCATTCGTGTGCCTTGATGCAAGTGTTTCAAAATCTGTCAAATTCGGTAGCGGTCTGCTGGAAGATTGACAGTCCACCCCCCGCTCACGATAATCCGCGCCTCATTTTCGCCGTGGTGATGTAGCTCAGACGGTTAGAGCGGTGGATTCATAACCCACAGGTCGGCGGTTCGATTCCGCCCATCACCACCACACCCCCTTGCCTATCCCAGCATGACCCGCAAAGTATTCATCCGCACCTTTGGTTGCCAGATGAACGAGTACGACTCTGACAAGATGGCAGACGTACTGGCTTTATCGGGCGACGATGGCGAAGGCTATGAGCAGACCGACAAGGCGGAAGAGGCCGATGTCATCCTGTTCAATACCTGTTCCGTGCGTGAGAAAGCCCAGGAAAAAGTGTTTACCGACCTGGGTATGGTGCGGCATCTGAAGCAGAAGAACCCAAACCTGATCATTGGCGTCGGTGGTTGTGTCGCCAGCCAGGAAGGCGCTGCCATCGTCCAACGCGCGCCTTACGTCGATATCGTGTTCGGGCCGCAGACTTTGCATCGCTTGCCGCAGATGATGGAAAAGCGGCGCGCTTCCGGCCGCCCGCAGGTGGATATTTCGTTCCCGGAAATCGAAAAATTTGATCACCTGCCGCCGGCACGGGTCGAGGGCGCTACCGCTTTTGTTTCGATCATGGAAGGCTGCAGCAAGTACTGCACCTTCTGCGTTGTGCCATACACGCGTGGCGAGGAAGTCTCGCGGCCGCTGGATGATGTGCTGACCGAAGTTGCAGGTCTGGCGGCGCAGGGTGTGAAGGAAGTCTCGTTGCTGGGACAGAACGTCAATGCCTATCGTGGTGCCATGCATGACGGTGAAATTGCCGATTTCGCGCTGTTGCTGGAATTGGTATCCGAAATTCCCGGTATCGAGCGGATGCGCTACACCACGTCGCATCCGCGTGAATTGTCGCATCTGCATCTGCCGGTGCAGTCCGGCTCCGACAGGGTGCTGGCGGCGATGAAGCGGGGTTATTCGGCGCTGGAATACAAATCCATCGTGCGCAAACTGAAAGCGGTGAAGCCGGATATCTGTTTGGCGAGCGATTTCATTGTCGGTTTCCCGGGCGAGACGGAAGACGATTTCGAGGCCACGATGAAGTTGATCGACGATGTCGGCTTCGATTTCTCGTTCAGCTTTATCTACAGCGCGCGCATGGTTGACGACACGCCGCAGGAAGTGAAGTTGCAGCGTCTGTATCGCCTGCAGGCACGGCTTAACGAGCTGGGTGCGGCGATCAGCGCAAGCATGGTCGGCAGCGTGCAGAAAGTGCTGGTCGAAAAGCCGTCCAAGAAAGATGCCAATGAACTGGCCGGCCGCACTGACAATAACCGCATCGTCAATTTTGCCGGGCCGACGCGTTTGATTGGCCAGATGGTGGATATCCGCATCACGCAGGCCATGCCGCACAGCCTGCGCGGTGAGGTCGTTATCTCAGCCTGATGGAACTGGTCTCCTTCGTCCCCGTCGATAACGCCCGTCTGGCCAATTTATGTGGTGTGCTGGACGAAAACCTGCGCCAGATTGAAACCGCCCTGAATGTGACGATCGCGCGGCGCGGCGAGGTGTTTCAGGTCGATGGCGAGAAAGCGCGGCAGGCGGTCAAACTGCTGCAGGATTTTTATCAGCGCGCGCGCAAGCCGCTGGATATCGAAGAGATTCAACTAGCGCTGGTGGAAGCGGCGCACAAGCCGGCGCTGGCGAGCCAGGAAAGCGAAATGCCGGTTTTGATGACGCGGCGAACCGGCCTGCATGGCCGCACCGAGCGGCAGAATCATTACATCCGCCAGATGCAGGAATTCGATATCACTTTCGGCATCGGCCCGGCCGGCACCGGCAAGACTTTCCTCGCGGTAGCCGGCGCGGTGGATGCGCTGGAACGCGATCTGGTCAAGCGCATCGTGCTGGTGCGGCCAGCGGTGGAAGCCGGCGAGCGGCTGGGGTTCCTGCCCGGCGATCTGGTGCAGAAGGTCGACCCCTATCTGCGCCCGCTCTACGACGCGCTGTATGACCTGATGGGCTTTGACAAGGCGACACGCGCGTTTGAACGCCAGATCATCGAGATCGCGCCCTTGGCGTTCATGCGGGGCCGCACGTTGAATCATGCCTTCATCATCCTGGATGAAGCGCAGAACACGACGCCGGAACAGATGAAGATGTTTCTCACCCGGATTGGTTTTGGTTCGCGCGCGGTGGTCACCGGTGATGTCACCCAGATCGATCTGCAACGCGGCCAGAAATGCGGCTTGATCGAGGCGCGTGAAGTGTTGCAGGAAGTGCGCGGCATCGCTTTCACCGAATTCCGCAATGACGATGTCGTGCGGCATCCGCTGGTCGCCCGCATCGTCGATGCTTATGACGCGTTCTATGTCCGATCCAAAGCTTGATCTGAATCTTCAGTTCGCGGTCAAGAAGTCCAAACGCCCGCGCCGTTCGAGTTTTCGACGCTGGGCGAAAGCTGCGCTGATGCTGGATGCCGAGGTGGCATTGCGCGTCGTCGATGAGGCGGAAGGCCGCACGCTCAACCGCGACTTTCGTGGCAAGGACTACGCCACCAACGTGCTGACCTTCGCCTATGGCCTATCGGAAGCCAATGGCCGCTTGTCCGGCGACATCGTGATCTGCGCGCCAGTCGTGGCGCGCGAGGCGGCGGAGCAGGGCATCAGCCTGGATGCCCATTTCGCGCATCTGACGATACATGGCATGTTGCATTTGCAAGGCTATGATCATGAGACGGATACCGAAGCTGTCATCATGGAATCGATTGAAACCTTTATCATGCGGCGACTGGGGTATCCCGACCCTTATGAACCTCCCGGCAGTTGATTTTTAGACGCATGGACGATAGCCACTTACCCCGACCCAGTTTTCTCGAACGTCTGACTTCCTGGCTCTCACGCGAGCCGGACAACCGCGAGGAGTTGCTCGAACTCCTGCACGCGGCTTACGAAAACAACCTGCTCGATGCCGATGCGCTGGCGATGATCGAAGGCGTCATGCAAGTATCGGAAATGCAGGTGCGCGAAATCATGATCCCGCGCGCGCAAATGGATGTGGTCGACATCAACGACCCGCGCGACAAAATCCTGCCCTATGTCATCGAAACCGCGCATTCCCGGTTTCCGGCCGTCGATGGCGAGCGCGACAACGTCATCGGCATCCTGTTGGCCAAGGATCTGTTGCGTTCTTTCACCGAAGAAGACCTGAATCTACGCGACCAGTTGCGGCCGGCGGTGTTCATTCCGGAGTCGAAGCGGCTCAATGTGCTGTTGAAGGAATTCCGCGCCTCGCGCAATCACATCGCCATCGTCGTCGATGAATATGGTGGCGTCGCCGGCCTGGTCACCATCGAGGATGTGCTGGAGCAGATCGTCGGCGACATCGAGGATGAATACGATTACGACGAGGATGAAGACAATATCCTGATTGAAGATGGCGATGACCAACATGGCCTGGCCTGGCGGGTCAAGGCGCAGACCGAGATTGGCGATCTGAATCAGGCACTTGGCGCCAGCTTCGCCGATGACGAGTTCGATACTGTGGGCGGTCTGGTGACGCATGCCTTTGGGCGTGTGCCGAAGCGCGGCGAGAGCATCGAAATCGGTGCTTTCCGCTTCCATGTGCTCCGCGCCGACAGTCGCCGCCTGCATACCTTGCACATCGAGCGGCTGCAGCAAACCAGCCTGCTCAACCTGATTTGAGCGGCCGCACAAGAACCCTGCTGATTCAGGCTTGAATTCCCCGCTTGCGGGCGCATTTGCCCAAAGCACTTATTTTCTAGGATGACCGATGACGACCTGGACCGAATTCCTGACGAGTCAGGGGGCCGCGCTTGCCGATGCCACTGTGACTGATTTTGGCGATCCGCAAGCTGAGCTTGCCGCCGCCGCCGAGCGCACGGTTGTCGCCGACCTTTCCCAATTTGGTTTGATTGGTTTGGCCGGAGAAGAAGCGCAAACCTTTCTGCATGGCCAGATCACCAACGATCTGCGCGGTTTGACCGATCAGGCTGCAGTGTTTGCCGGCTATCTCTCCGCCAAGGGCCGCATGCTGGCCAATTTTCTGGTGATGAAGCGCGCCGAGGACATCCTCGTCATGTTGCCATCGGCGTTGCGCGAACCGATTCAGAAGCGTTTGTCGATGTTCATTCTGCGCAGCAAGGTGAAAGCGCGCGATGCCAGCGGCGAATGGGTGCGCCTCGGAGTGAATGGCCCGGATGCCAGCCAGGCGTTGACTGAGGCTTTAGGCTACGAACTGCCAGGCGGCCTGATGGGCATGGCGCATGGCGAGCAGACCTTTGTCCTGCGCTTGGGCGACCAACGTTTTGATGTTTTTGTGCAGCCTGAAGCGGCGCCGGCGATCTGGCAGCAACTGGCTGCCCGCTGCCAGCCAGTTGGCGCGCCAGCCTGGGATTGGCTGATGGTGCAAAGCGGCGTGCCAATGGTGTTACCGCAAACGCAGGATCATTTCGTGCCGCAGATGGCGAACATGGAATTGCTCGGCGGCGTCAGCTTCAACAAGGGCTGCTACCCCGGCCAGGAAATCGTCGCGCGCAGTCAGTATCTGGGCAAGGTAAAACGGCGCCTGTTCCTGGCACATATCGATGCCGAGACCGCCGCCGGTGACGAGTTGTTCAGCTCGGAACTGCCGGATCAAGCCGCTGGCCACATCGCCAATGCCGCACCGGCGCCGGGCGGTGGTTACGATGTACTGGCGGTGGTGCATAACAGTTGTGTTGATGCCGGCGATGTCCACTTGAAAGCACGCGATGGTGCGCCGCTGGTGTTCCGGGCATTGCCCTATCCGGTAGCCTGATTTGCACAGTTATTTCGTCTGGTATCGGGTCAATCAGGCGGATTCCGATACTGAAACCGCCATCCGCAGCATGATGTCGCGCCTGTCCTGTCGTTCAGGCGTCAGTGGCCGTTTGCTGAAGAAACGCGATGAAGCGCGTTTGTGGATGGAGACTTATGCCGACGTCGCCGATACGGTGCGTTTCGAGCATCTGTTGCGGCAAGCGGTGGATGAATATGACGTCGAGATGTTCATCGACGGCAATCGCTGCACTGAATGCTTCTTGGCGACTGAACCGGTTACCGCTGCCTGCGCTTCAAATAGCTAAGCTCAGCTAGCCTGACCGCAGACCTCGCAGCCCGTGTCTTTCTTCAGTCGCAAGGTCCGCCAATCGGCGCTTAAAGCGTCATGCAGCAAGAGTCGGCCGGATAGGCTTTCACCGGTTCCGATCAGCAGTTTCAACGCTTCGACCGCCTGGATCGAGCCAACCACGCCGACCAGCGGTGCGAATACGCCGAATTCGGCACAACGCATCTCGGCGTCCTGTGCGTGTTCCGGGAACAGACAGGCATAGCATGGGGCGGCCTCGTCGCGCAGGTCGAATACGCTGATCTGGCCATCGAAGCGCACGGCGGCGCCGGACACCAACGGCTTGCGGTGGCGCACGCAAGCCCGGTTGACCGCATGCCGGGTCGGGAAGTTGTCGCTGCAATCGAGAACGACGTCGGCTTCGGCGACCGCCGCGTCGAGTGCGTCGCCTTGCAAGCGCAGTTTGAGGGCGTTGATCTGGATGTCCGGATTCATTTCATGCATGCGCCGGACGGCCGAATCCGCCTTGTTGACGCCGAGACTGTGCATGTCGTGGGCGATCTGGCGTTGCAGGTTGGTCAGTTCGACCGTGTCATCGTCCGCCAGGGTGATATGGCCGACGCCGGCCGCTGCCAGATACAACGCAACCGGGCTGCCGAGTCCACCGGCACCGATGATCAGGGCGTGCGCGGCAAGCAGTTTTTCCTGTCCGACGATGCCGATCTGGTCGAGCAGGATGTGGCGCGAATAGCGCAGCAGTTGATCGTCGTTCATTGCTGGGAATGCTGGGCGCGCTTTACTTGTAGCGTCGCCATTCCGCAGGTGTTTCGTCGTGATCGCCATGCGGTCGTTTGGTCCAGGCTTCGATGTGCGCCGGGTAGTTTTTTGTGCGTGGCGCCGGCTTGCCCAGGTTTTCGCGTTGCACCCGTTCGCAGTAATACGCCAGGTTGCGTTTGATTCGGATCAGCAGGCTGCCTTCAAGATGCAGGCCTTGTGTCCAGAGCAACGTTTCGATGTCCTCCAGACAATGATCGGCAATGCAATATTCGATTTGAAGGCTGAGCGGGCCAAGCGCGCTGGTCTTGAGGCCGGGTAACTGTCCGAGCAGATCCAGAGCGAGCTGAATCTGGCCCGGAGGCAGCGGGTGGAAGACAATTTCACGACGCTTTTGAATGTCGCAAGCGGCCGACATTCCGTGGCTCCTACTCTTTCCGGCTTTGCAGCAGAGACAAACCTTTGAGCAAGGTTAGCGCCTGGTTGAACTGGTAGTCGCTCTTGCTGACGATCTCGCCGGGTTCAAGCTTCGGCTTGCCATGGGGTTTGTCGCTGGCGGACTTGTCGTCCTTGGCCTTCTCATCCTTGGCTTTATCGTCTTTCGGCTTGGCTTCAGTCTTGATCGGGTTTTCCTGATCATTGCTCAGGTGCTTTTCCAGATCGGCCTCACGCACTTCCATTTTCGGTCCGTCGGTACTTGAAATGGTGGCATCTTCGACAATGATGTCCGGCGTAATGCCTTTGGCTTGAATGCTGCGCCCGTTCGGGGTGAAGTAACGTGCCGTGGTGAGCTTGATGGCGGTACCGTTGTTGAGCGGCAGGATGGTTTGCACCGAGCCTTTGCCGAAGGTCTGCGTGCCGAGAACGACTGCGCGTTTGTGATCCTGCAACGCACCGGCGACGATTTCCGATGCCGAGGCGGAGCCGCCATTGACCAGAACGACCATCGGCACCTTCTTGGTCCATATCGGCAGGTTTTTCAGGTAGTCGCTTTCGCCGGGGCGCAGGTAATTTTCACGCGAGTTGGTCAGGCGCATTTTGGCGTCTTCGGTACGGCCATCGGTGTAGACCACCAGATCGTTGGGTTTAAGGAATGCGCCGGAAACCGAAACGGCGGTGTTGAGCAGGCCACCCGGGTCATTGCGCAAATCAAGCACCAAACCACTCAGCGCTTCGCCCTTGTTCTGGGTTTGCAGGTCTTTCAAAGCGCTGACCAGGTTTTCGCCGGAATGCTCCTGGAACTGGGTAATGCGAACGTAGCCATAATTGGGTTCTACCAGCTTGTACTTGACGCTCTTGATCTTGATCACGGCGCGAGTCAGCGTCAGCGTCAGCGGTTTGCCTTCGCCTTTGCGCACGATGGTGAGAATGATGTCAGTGCCGGGCTTGCCGCGCATCTTCTTGACGGCATCGTTCAGCGTCATGCCCTTGACCGGGGTGTCATCCAGCTTGATGACCAGGTCGCCGCTTTTCACACCTGCCTTGAATGCCGGGGTGTCTTCGATGGGGGAGACGACCTTGACGAAGCCATCTTCCATGCCGACTTCGATGCCGAGGCCACCGAATTCGCCCTGGGTGCCAACCTGCAGTTCCTTGAAAGCCTCGTCATCCAGATAGGAGGAATGCGGGTCAAGTCCCGTCAACATGCCGTTGATGGCTTCAGTGATCAGTTTCTTGTCTTCGACCGGCTCGACATAGTCGCTCTTGATCTTGCCGAAGATTTCGCTGAACGCGCGCAGATCCTCGATCGGCAAGGCTTCCGGTTCGCGGTCGGCGATGGCCGGATAGTTGAGTGTCAGCGCGGCGCCGAAAACGATGCCGATGCCGATCAGACTGAATTGTTTAAGCTTGCCTGACATGGTGCCTCTTGATCTTGATTGAGCGAACGGAGTTCTGACTAAAAATAACTAAAAGAATTTCAGCATCTCATTGAATTGTTTCGGGCTCGCGGTTCATTTAACCCAGGATAATGGGTCAAATGGCTTGCCCTGTCGGCGCAATTCGAAATAAAGCCCAGGTTCATCCTGACCGCCGGTGGCGCCTACTGTGGCCACTACATCGCCTGCACGGACAGGGTCTCCGGGCTGCTTATACAAGCTTTCATTATTGCTGTACAGGCTGAGATAACCGTTGCCGTGGTCGATGATCAGCAGGTTGCCAAAACCGCGCAGCCAATCCGCAAATGCCACTTCGCCGCTGCCGACAGAGCGGACTTCAATACCTTGTCGGGCTCGAATAAAGAGCCCTTTCCAAGCAGGGCCTCCACCTTCCCGGCTTTGACCGAATTTGCGGATGATTTCTCCGGCCACCGGCAACGCCAGTTTGCCTTTCAGGCGCGCAAAACTTATTCCTGCGACGCTGGCATCGGCGACTTTGGTGACGACTTCGCCTGGTTTGAGCGTGGGCTTCGGCTGGGGTTTGGGTTTTGCCGGTTTGGCGGTTGCCGCTGCGGCCAGACGGGCGAGTTTTTCGATCAGTTGTGTCAAACGCTTTTCATCGCGCACCAGGGTGTCGATCTGTTTCCGCTGCTGGCGAATCTGAGCTGACAATTTGTACAGAACCTGCTGCCGGGAGCCCTTTTCAATCTCCAGAGTTTTCTTCTGCGTGACACGTTCTTGCTTGACCTTGAGCAGGTCGCTATTTTGATTGCGGGTTTGTTCCTGCAAGGTTTGCAGATTTTGCAGCGAGGCTCGGTGTTGCCGGATGAGATCAGCGCGGGCGCGGCCGATGTAGCCGTAGTACTCGATATTGCGCGCCACTTCGCCCGGGTTTTCACCATTCAGCATCAGCTTCAAGGCATCGCCGCCGCCCTGGTGATAATGCTTGCGTAGCAGTTCGGCGAGATGCGTTTGCTGATCAGCAATTTCGGCTTCAGTGGTTTGAGTGTCGGCAGCGAGTTGTTTAAGGGTGCGAGACAATTTGCGCTGGCGTAAATCCAGATCGCGCAAACCCCGATTGACGTCAGAAATCCGACGCTCGGAGTGTTTCAGTGCGTCGGTGACTTCGGACTTGTCTTCGTTGGTTTGTTCCAGTTCTTCCTGCAGGGCTTTGATGCGCGAGCGCAGATCATTCAATTCTTCTTTCTTGCCGGTATCCGGTTCAGCTTGAACCGGGAAGGCCAGGCAAAACAGACCCAGCAGGACGGCAAGAATGCGCACAGCGATTATTCGAAATCGACGAGGGGATGCCCCGTCATCTCCATTGGCTGCGGCAATCCCATCAGCTTGAGCATGGTCGGCGCAATGTCTTCCAGCGCGCCGCTGTGTTTCATGCGGGCTGAGCGGCCGATGTACAGGAAGGGCACCAGGTTGGTGGTATGCGCGGTATGCGGCTGGTTGGTGATGGTGTCGAGCATGGTTTCCGCATTGCCATGGTCGGCGGTGATCAACACTTCTCCGCCAATGCCTTGCATGGCTTTTACCGCCCGGCCGAGACAGGTATCAACGGCTTCTACTGCTTTCACCGCCGCATCCAGCATGCCGGTATGGCCGACCATGTCGCAGTTCGCGTAGTTGCAGATGATGGCGTCGTATTTGCGCAGTTCGATCGCTTCAACCAGTTTGTCGGTCAACTCATAAGCATTCATTTCGGGCTTGAGGTCATAGGTCGCCACGTTGGGTGACTTCACCATGATCCGATCTTCACCCGGATAAACGGTTTCCTCGCCGCCGTTAAAGAAATAGGTGACGTGCGGATATTTTTCAGTCTCTGCGATGCGTAGCTGGCGCATGCCCAGGTTGGCGATGTATTCGCCAAATCCGTTCCGCACGCGTTCGGGCGGGAAAGCGACCGGAACATCGAACTCTTCGCTGTAGCCAGTCAAGGTGCAATAGTTGGAAAGCTTGGGCACATATTCCCGCTCGAATTCGTTGAATCCGGGGGTGATGAAAGCCTTGGTGATTTCGCGCGCGCGGTCGGAACGGAAGTTCATGAAGACGATGGCATCGCCGTCCTGCATGCGAACCGGGTCACCGCCGCGTTCAACGATTGCGGTCGGTTTCACGAATTCGTCGTTTTCGCCGCGCGCGTAAGCCATTTCAAGGCCAAGTCCGGCGCTGGGGGCCTGGAATTCGGCACGCCCCAAGGTCAGCAGATCAAACGCGACCTTGACCCGGTCCCAGCGCTTGTCCCGGTCCATGGCGTAATAGCGGCCGACGATGCTGGCGATGCGACCGCCACGCAAGCCGTCCATCTTGTCCTGCAGGCAGCGAATGTATGCCTCTGCGCTCCTCGGCGGAGTGTCGCGACCATCCAGGAAGGCGTGTACGTAAATTTTCTTCAGCCCGCGTTGTAGGGCCAGATCGAGCAGGGCATGGATGTGATTTTCATGGCTATGCACGCCACCGTCAGACAGCAGGCCAAATATGTGCATCGCGCCGCCATTGTCCTGCAGCGTGTTGATGACTTCATTCAGCGCCAGATTGCCGGCGAAATGGCCGTTTCGGATGGCGCGATCGATACGCGAGTATTCCTGATAAACCACCCGCCCAGCGCCAATGTTGAGGTGCCCGACTTCAGAATTGCCCATCTGACCGGCCGGCAAACCTACGGCGGCTTCCGAAGCCTGGATCAGGGTATGCGGATAGTCATGCCAGAGCTGATCGAAATTCGGCTTTGCGGCACAAGTGATGGCATTGTTGGCGTCGGCAATGCGGCAGCCAAAACCATCTAGGATGAGAAGAAGAACGGGTTTGGCGGCGATTGGCATGAGCTGATTTTATCGTATTTGAGGGTCTTTTTTTGGCGCGGTATTTTAGTATATTTGAATACTTTAGCGGATATACTGTTCAGCCAAGTAAGGCTATGCATGTAAGTTTTCGAGTATTTATACAACACTGTCGTGACCACTATGCCATTACCAAAATTTGCCAGTTCGGAGCCTGCGTTGGTTTCCGAGTTTACCGATCTGATCGATAAGGACGAGCACATTGAGCAAGCCTCGCGCGCGCTCAAGGCAATGTCGCATCCATTGCGTCTCAAGATATTGTGTGTGCTGGGTGACAAAGAAGTGAGCGTGCAGGACATCGTTGAGAACGTGGGAACGTCGCAGAGCAATATTTCACAACATCTGGCCATTCTGCGCGACAAGGGCGTTCTCCGCACGCGCAAGGATGCCAACCGGGTCTACTACCGGGTCGGCGATACGCGTACTTTGCAATTGATCAGCATGATGCGAGATGTCTTCTGCGGCTTCGCGAAGTAGCCACAAAACTAATTTATGGTTTTATAAAAATAACTGATCGTGTATATTAGACGAGTCTAATATATCTCGCGCTTCCAGTCTGAACGCGGGATCAGCGTCCACCTGGAGCGTTGCCATGAAAAGTCTGTTTTTAGGCCAGCTAATGCTGGCAGCGGTTGTTGTTTTAGCCAGTTCCGCCGCAACGGCGGAAAAACTGGAATACAAGCAGTGCGTCGCCATCGCGCTGGCACAAAACCCTGAGTTGTCGATTAGCCGGGCACAGATCGAACAGGCCGAGGCAGCAGTCAGGCAGGCGCAAGGCAACAAGATGCCACGTGTCAATCTGTCGCTGACCGCAACCCGCAGCAATGATGCTTTGAATGCGTTCGGCATGAAGCTGGGGCAGCGAAATGCCACCTTCGGGGATTTTGGGGCGGGGGAATTTGTACCTGGCCCAGGTGTTCTGGCTATTGCCCCCCACGATCTAAATCACCCCGACGCCGTCAACAATTTCAACACCCGCATCGAATTGCTGGTGCCGGTCTACAACGGCGGCATGGTGCAAAGTTATGTCGATACCGCCAAAGCTTATGTGCGGGCGGCGCAGTCGGGTGACGAGGTGGCCAGGCAGCAACTCGCCAAGCATGTGTTGATGGCCTATCAGGGTGTGCATACCGCGCGCGCCTACATCAAGCTGGCCGCAGAAGCCCGGGTTGCTGCCGAGGAATACGTCCGCATCAGCGACAAGCTGCACAAGCAGGGCATGGCGGTGAAAAGCGATGTGTTGTCGGCCAAGGTCAATCTGGAAGACGTCAAGGTCAAGGGTGTCGAAGCGAAGAACGCCGAAGCCGCCGCGCTGAATCAATTGGCTTTGTTGATGGGCAAATCGCTGGATGAACCGCTCGATGTCGGCGCCCCGGTAACACCCGAGATGCTTGCCGGTAGCCCGGCTGATCTGCGTGCCCAGGCGTTGAATGAACATGCTGGCTTACGCGCGTTGCGGAATCAGGTCGAAGGCGCCGGCGCACAGGTTAGCGCTGCGCGTGCTGGCAAGAAGCCGCAATTCAATGTGATGCTGCGGCAAGACTGGAATGATGAAAACCTCGGTCTGGATGCCTCATCCTATACCGTCGCCGGTGTGCTCTCCTGGTCGGCATTCGATGGCGGCATCAACAATGCCAATATCGATCGGGCTGCCGCACAGCGCGCCGAGTTGGTCGCGAAATTGCGCCAGGCGGAAGAGGGAATCGGCTATCAGGTCACCGATGCCCGCCGCAAGGCCTTGGAAGCAGAAGAAAAAATCGTTGCCCGCGAGGCCGGCGTCGAGCAGGCGTTGGAAGCCCAGCGGCTGGTCAAGAAGCGCTACGAAAACAGCATGGCGACGTTGATCGAATTGCTGGGCGCCCAGGCGCAACTCGACAAAGCCAATGCCGATCTGGTCTCCGCCCGTTATGAACTCGCTGTCAATCGCGCTGAATTGAAGCGCTCGGTTGGCGTGCTCACCGCTGATTCTCTTTAAAAGGAGCCCGACATGTCCAAAGTCGCTCTCAATCAATTCCTCGTTGCCCCGCTGGTCATTGCCTTGTCGTTGTCAATCGTGGGCTGTTCCGAACCCGAGTCGGCCAAAACCGCGCAGGCTGCTCAACGCAGCGTGCAGGCGCAGATCAGCCAGATTCAGCCGGCAGAAGTGACCGCCACCACGGCGACCACCGGCAGCGTCGTGGCGCTGGAGTCGGTGCGCGTGGCCTCGCGCCTGATGGGCTACATCAAGGACATCGCGGTGGTCGAAGGCCAGGCGGTGAAAACCGGGCAGCGTTTATTCTCGATTGATCCGCTCGATATTGAAGGCGCAGTCGAACAAGCCCGGCTTGGCTTGCGGCAGGCGGATGACGCGATGAAAGATGCGAAGGCGGATTTCGAGCGTTTCGAGAATCTTTACAAGGATGAAGTCGTTAGCCGCCAGCAATTCGAGAAGATGAAGCTCAACTACGACATGGCCGTGTCGCGCTCGGCGCAGGCCAAGGCCGGTCTTGGCACGGCGCAGGGACAGATGCGCTATGCCACGGTGACTTCGCCGATCAATGGCGTGGTGACCCGGAAACTGGCCAACCAGGGCGATATCGCCGCGCCCGGCCATCCGGTCCTGATGGTGGAAAACCAGGCCCGCCTGCAAGTTCAGACGGCTGTATCAGAAGCCTTGTACCAAGACATCCGCATCGGCCAGACCGTGATGGTGGAAATCGATGGGCAGGAGAAAGCGGTGGCTGGCAAGGTGGCCAGCCTGTCGCCGGCGGCCGATCCAATGACCCACACTTACACGATCAAGCTGGATGTCGCTGCGCCGGCGCTGAAGAGTGGCGCTTTCGCGCGCGTGTTGTTCCCGACTGGGGCACGCAACATTCTGGCATTGCCGGTTGAAGCCGTGCTGGAGCGCGCTGGCATCACCGGCGTCTTCGTGGTCGATGCGCAGAATGTGGCGCGGTACCGCAGTCGAAGTGCTGTCCGGGCTGAATCCGGGCGAACGCGTGGTCACCGGCAATGCGCAGGCAGTGAACAACGGCGACAAGGTCTCCGGTTAAGTGATGTCAAGGGATAACAGACCATGAGCGCGCACGATACCGATACACCGATGAACCTCGCGGGCAAGCTCGCCAGGGGTTTTCTGACTTCCAAGCTGACCGCGCTGTTCATTCTGGCGGTGACACTGACCGGCCTGCTGGCGCTGGTGGTGACGCCGCGTGAATACAACCCGCAGATCGTCGTGCCGGCGGCCAACATCATCGTCGCCAAGCCGGGCGCGACAGCCACCGAGATCCAGAATCTGGTGGTGAAACCGCTGGAAGCGATCATGAACGCGCAGTCCGGTGTTGATCACACGTTTGGTTATGCGACCAACGATTTCGGCCTGGTCACCGTGCAGTTCAAGGTCGGCGAGAACCAGGAAGACAGCCTGGTCAAGATGTACAACCAGTTGATGCAGAACTGGGATCGCATCCCCCCCGGCGCGATGGAACCGATCATCAAGCCGATCAATGTCGACGATGTGCCGATCATGACGTTGACGCTGACGTCCAAGACCTATGACGACTTCCGCCTGCGCCAGGTCGGGCAACGCTTGCTGGAGCATTTACGCAATGTCCAGGGTGTGTCGTTTACCCAGATCGTGGGCGGCCGCCCGCAGGCATTGTCGGTCTGGATTGATCCTCAACGTCTGGAAGCCTCCGGCATCACGCTGGATCGCATCCAGCAGATGATGAGCGCGACCAATGTGGCCGCGCCGCTGGGTGAGCTGATTCAGGATAACCAGAGCGTGCCGCTGCGTCTGGCGTGCTTTCTGTGCTCGGCCGATCGGATCGGCAAGATTGTCATAGGCGCTTCACCGGCTGGCGGTCCGATTTATCTGAAGGATGTTGCCCGGATTGAAGAAGGCGGAGAAGAAATCGAAGAGGCCTCGCGGTTTGCGTTTGGCCCGGCCAGCGAAGTCAAAATGGAGGGAGAAAACCCCGCCGTAACCCTGGCCATCGCCAAAAAAGCCGGTACCAATGCGGTGGTCGTCGCGGATGCGGTGCTGGCCAAGCTGGAAGAACTCAAACTGCAGGCGATCCCCGCCGGTATCGAGGTTGCCGTCACCCGCAACGACGGCGCCAAAGCCGACGCGGCAGTGAATGAACTGGTGATGCACCTGGGTATCGCGATCGCGTCGGTGGTGCTGATCCTGGTGATCTTTCTTGGTTGGCGTGAGGCGGGCATCGTCACCATGACCGTGCCGCTGATCCTGTTTGTCGTGCTGGCGGTCGGCCTGGCGTTTGGCCAGACCATCAACCGGATCACCTTGTTCGCGCTGATTCTGTCGCTGGGTTTGCTGGTCGATGCAGCGATCGTGGTGATCGAGAACATTCACCGCCACCTGCATCATGGTTCGAAACGGCCATTTGCCGAGACCCTGGTGATTGCCACCAATGAAATCGGCAATCCGACCAATATCGCCACCATCGCGGTGATTCTGGCGTTCATCCCGATGGCCTTCGTCACCGGCATGATGGGGCCATTCATGCTGCCGATTCCGTTCAACGTGCCGGTGGCGATGATCGCCTCCATTGTCATCGCCTACATGGTCGTGCCGTGGGCAGCCAACCTGTGGCTGGCGCGGAAGGCGGCGCGTGAGGAAATGGAACGCACACCTTGCCTGGAAGAGCCGTGCTCGCAACCGCCGGATGCGCTGCAACGCGCCTATATGGCAGTGCTGACGCCGCTGATCCGTTCCGGCGCCAAGCGCAATATCACCTTCGTGGTGGTGTTCTTCCTGCTCGCAGGCGCGATGTTGATGCCGGCCTGGCAATTTATTCGCCCGTCAGGTCTGAATGGACCGCTGTCGATGTTTGGCGTGGAATTGAAAATGCTGCCCAACGACAACACCAACACCATGTTGTTGCAGGTCGACATGCCGGCGGGCACTGCGTTGGCGGCGACTGATCAGGTGGCGCGCGAAGTCGGCGCGGTGGTCGGCAAGCATCCGCATGTGACCGACTATCAGACCTTCCTCGGCATCACCGCGCCGATCGATTTCGCGGCGTTGGTGCGCGGCGATATGATCAAGCGTGGCAGCAATATGGCGCAGCTTCGAGTCAATTTTGTCGATAAACATCATCGCAGTGATTCTTCACATGACATCGCTATCCAGCTTGATGAGTCGCTGAAGGCCGTGCGTCAACAATTCCCGAGCGCACGCATCAAATTGTATGAGACGCCGCCCGGACCGCCGGTACAGGCACAGATTCTGGCCGAGTTGTACGGCCCGGATTACGACCTGCTGCGCGGTGCTGCACCCGAAGTGAATCGGGCGTTCGAGCAGATCTATGGCATGGTCAACGTGGACAATTCGGTCACCGCCGATTCGGAAACCTTCCGCGTCTTTGTCGACAATGAGAAGGCGATGCTCGCCGGCATTCCGGCCGGCCTGGTGGCCAAGACCCTGCGCGATTACGTGAATGGTTTCAAAGTCGGCATCCTGCATGTGGAAAGTGCACGCGAGCCGATCGACATCCTGGTTCGCCTGCCGCGTGAGTTGCGCGCCAATCCGGAGACGTTGATGAATCTGCGCTTGACCAATCCGCATGGCATGCAGGTGCCGCTGTCGGCCATCGCCAGTGTTAAACGCGTCCCGCTGGAGAAGCCGATTTACGATCGCGACCAGCATCCGATGGTGATGGTCGGCGGCGAGTTGCTGAAATCGAGCCCGGTTTATGCGGTGCTGGCGCTGGACGAAATGCTCGACGGCAAGAAACTGGCGAATGGCACCACCTTTACCACCGGCAACCTCGGCTTCACCCAGGCGAGTCCGAAGGACGTGGTGGAAAACACCCTGCTCTGGGGCGGCGAAATGCGTCTGACGCTGGATGTGTTCCGCGACCTTGGGTCGGCGTTCATCGTCGCCTTGATCCTGATCTACCTGATGCTGGTCGGCTATTACAAGTCGTTCGGCTTGCCGGTTATCGTCATGGGGGCGATTCCGCTGACGCTGGTCGGCGTCTTCCCCGGCCACTGGGCGACCAGCCAGGCGTTTACTGCGACATCGATGATCGGCGTCATCGCGCTGGCCGGCATCGTGGTGCGCAACTCGCTGTTGCTGATCGACTTCATCCTCGATTACCGCAAGCAGGGTTTCGAACTCGAGCGGGCGGTGATCGAAGCCGGCGCGGTGCGTTTCCGCCCGATTCTGCTCACTGCGTTGGCAATCATCCTGGGTTCCGCGATCATGATTACCGATCCGGTATTCGGCGGCCTCGCGGTATCGCTGATTTTTGGTACTTTCGCCTCCACCGCCCTCACTCTGGTGGTCATCCCGCTGATGTATTACCTGTGGCAGCGTAAAGCCGCATCCAACTAAAAGGAGTTATTCATGACTATCGAACGCATCATGCGAATTCTCGCTGGCAGCATGATTCTGCTGTCCCTCGCCCTGGCCCATTTCACCAGTCAGATCGACCTGAGCAGCCTGTCCTGGCTCTGGTTCACCGCTTTCATCGGCTTCAACCTGCTGCAATCCGGCTTCACCGGTTTCTGCCCGCCGGAATTCCTGCTGAAACGGATGGGTTTCCAGTCTGGCGGCAACGCCTGCAGCAAGTAAAAGGTAAACTCACCGCCTTTTGCAAACTGCTACAGGGTATTCATGGACTTCATCATTCAAAACATCTGGCTAATCCTGCTGATTGCCATCTCCGGTTTCATGTTGTTGGGCGGCGGCAGTCTGTTCGGCAAAATCTCCGGCATCAATCAGGTCGGGCCGCAGGAAGCTGTGCTCTTGTTCAATCATGAAGATGCGCTGGTGCTGGATGTTCGCGAGCAATCGGAATGGGCGGATGGCCATATCGGCAAAGCCAAGCATATTCCGCTTGGCCAGTTGAAAACGCGCCTGACCGAACTGGAAAAATACAAGGACAAGCCGATTGTTGTTGTTTGCCGCAGCGGCAACCGTTCCGGTAGCGCTTGCGGCACGATGAAAAAGGCCGGATTCGAAAAGATGTACAACCTCGCCGGCGGCATGATCGCCTGGGAACAGGCCGGCTTGCCGCGCGAACGCAAATAAGGAAACGTCATGCCCCCCGTCAAGATGTATTGCACTGCTGTGTGTCCCTACTGCTCGATGGCCGAGCGTCTGTTGATCAAGAAGGGCGTCAGCCAGATCGAAAAGATTCGCGTTGATCTCGACCCTGCCCTGATGCAGGAAATGATGCAGATCACCGGTCGTCGTACCGTGCCGCAAATTTATATTGGCGACCGCCACGTGGGTGGTTTCGATGATCTGTCGGCACTTGATGCCGGCGGTGAACTGGAGCCGTTGCTGGCGGCGTGAGCCACTTTTCCGTTCCCCTTCCGGGGTACGGAAGCCTTGATTTTCGGCCGGCGAGGCGCCATCTGGTTCCAACAAAATACTTTCTGGAGTCCATCATGGAACTGGTTTGCCCCCACTGCGGCGCGGTCAATCGCGTCCCCGCCGAACGTCTGCAACAACAACCGAAGTGCGGCAAGTGTGGCGCCGAGGTACTGCCCTCGCACCCAATCGACTTGACCGCAGCGAACTTCGACAAATTCGTCGCGCGCAACGAATTGCCTGTGCTGGTTGATTTCTGGGCGCCCTGGTGCGGCCCCTGCAAGCAATTTGCGCCGACCTACAGCCAGATGGCTGGTCAATATGTCGGTCGCGTCCGATTTGCCAAGGTCAATACCGAAGCCGAACAACAATTGGCTGGACGCTACTCAATTCGTAGCATTCCCACGTTAGCCTTGTTCAAGCATGGTCAGGAAGTGGATCGGGTTGCCGGCGCGTTGCCAGCGCAACAACTGCAAGCCTGGCTGGCACGCTTCGGATAATCCCAGACAGCACGCGGGTTACTGGAAAGCACATTGGCTATAATGCCGCACTTTTTACTCACCGGACTCTGAAATGACTGATCAACAACCCCAGCAACCAGCCGTACCCAGCTTCAATATCGAAAAAATCTACGTCAAGGATCTGTCTGTCGAAGTGCCTAACGCGCCGGCCATTTTTCT
>JFJP01020358.1_pt1 | contig 29262 bp, 24 predicted proteins | sample 431651 | NCBI WGS metagenome assembly JFJP01 (sample SAMN02602958, study PRJNA72255) | Microbial mat metagenome, whole genome shotgun sequencing project. | biome: fresh water; feature: sink hole; material: water; isolation source: purple microbial (photo- and chemosynthetic) mats found in... | reverse complement strand
GTCAAGGGGGCCGGGCGACCAACGCGGTGACGTTCTCTCTCCTATGTCTTCAACCACCCGAGTCCGGGATCCGCTTGACCAGCACAATCTCGGCCATGTAGTTGATCGAGCGGTGGCACATCACCACGTTGAGCTTGGCATTATGGCTGGTGGCTAAGTCGTCGTACTTGCTGTTGCCACTGAAGGTCGAGACCAGCTTGATGCCGCACTTGTTGAGCACACGTTCTATCTCGACACCGTCACCACCGATGTTGTATTCGCCGAGGAGGTTCACTGTGAACGGATGGTCGATGACGACGTCCTTCTCGCCGACCACGTTCTTGAACAGTCCATTGTTGGCGATGTGGTGGCCAGCCGACTGCGAGACGCCCTTGTAGCCTTCACACGAGAAGCCAAAGACGTTGATGCCCAATTCCTCCTTCATCTGGCGGGCGACGGCGTGGACATCATCGCCGATCAGGCCGACCGGGCAGGTGGCGAAGATGTCGATGGCTTTAGGCTTGAACGTGGCGTAGGCCTCGCGCACCGCCTGGGCCAGCTTCTTTTCACCGCCGAAGACGATGTCCTCGTCCTGCATGTCGGTGGTGAAGGCGTAGTTGACGAAGTTCTGCACTCCGTCCTCGGTGACGGCCTGGTTGCGCCGTGACATCCAGGCGTAGTAGCTGCAGCCGACCGGTCCGTGGACGATGTGGACCACATCCTTGATCGGGCCCATCACCACGCCCTTGCAGCCGGCATAGCAGCAGCCGCGCTGGGTGATGATGCCGGGGATGGTGCGGACGTTGGCCTCGATCTCGGGCGGGGTCTCGGGATCGTTGACGATGAGGTGCTTGGCGCGCTTCTTGCCCACCTTGGACGGGTAGGCCTTGATCAGCTCGTCGCGGACCGTTTCAGCGCTCGGGATGGTGTCGGGCATGGGATCTCCGTCCGGGCGCCCGCATGCCGGGCGCCCGTTTCAGGTAGGTAGTGTGGTAGGTCTTAATCCAGGATCAGGCGGCCAGGCCGTACTTGACCAGCAGCTGTTCGAGCTCTTCCATGGTCAGCGGCTTGGGCACGACGAACATCTTGTTCTGGTCGATCTTACGGGCGAGGGTGCGGTACTCGTCGGCCTGGCCGGCGGTGGGCGCGTACTCGATCACCGTCTTGCGGTTGAGCTCAGCATGCTGCACGACGTTGTCGCGCGGCACGAAGTGGATCATCTGGGTGCCGAGGCGGGCGGCGAGGGCCTCGATCAGCTCCCGCTCGAAGTCGCACTTGCGGCTGTTGCAGATCAGGCCGCCGAGGCGGACCTTGCCGGTCTCGGCGAACTTGACGATGCCTTTGCAGATGTTGTTGGCGGCGTACATGGCCATCATCTCGCCGGAGACGACGATGTAGATCTCCTCGGCCTTGCCGTCGCGGATCGGCATGGCGAAGCCGCCGCAGACGACGTCGCCAAGCACGTCGTAGAAGGTGTAGTCGAGCTTCTTGTCGGCGTCGTAGGCGCCGAGCTGCTCGAGCATGTTGATCGAGGTGATGATGCCGCGACCGGCGCAGCCGACGCCCGGCTCGGGTCCGCCGGATTCGACGCAGCGCGTCTTGCAGAAGCCGGGCTTCAGGACCTCGTCCAACTCGACGTCCTCGCCCTCGTCGCGGAGCGTGTCGAGGACGGTCTTCTGGGCGAGGCCGCCGAGCAGGAGACGGGTGGAGTCGGCCTTGGGGTCGCAGCCGACGACCATCACCTGCTTGCCCATCTCGGCGAGGCCGGCGACGGTGTTCTGAGTGGTGGTCGACTTGCCGATGCCGCCCTTGCCGTAGATGGCGATCTTGCGCATGGTGTTTATCCCTGTGGGTTGTGCGGTGCGTCCGCGTTCGTGATAAGTCCTTTGCGTTAGACGTGCCAATCCCGGCCACAACATCGGAGGCGCGCGTGTATCCGTGGACATTCCAGCCATTTTGTCCGGAATACGCCGACGTGCCTAGAATCCTGCTGTTTCGTCAGGCAGCACAAAGGTGATACGAATTCGCACCGCCCCATTTTCCTGGCACCAATCCGTACCGTTCACTACCCCGTTCGCGCCAGACACGCGTCCGCGAATCGTTCGGCCAACGCCACCACCTCGCGGCTGCGCGGCAGGCAGGCGATCCAGGCGCGGGGAATACCGCTCAGACCGCTGCGCAATCCAGCCAGGCCGCCAGTGACCGCAGCCGTAGTGTCGGTATCCCCACCAAGATTCACCGCCTCCAGGACGGCGTCGTCGTAGCTGTCATGGCGATGCAGGCACCAGCAGGCCGCTGTCAGGGTCGAGACGACGTAGCCGTCGCTGCGCACGCGATCACGGGTTTGATGCAGGAACGAACTGTCGAGCAGCGGGGCGAACACCGCGCGCTCCTCGACCGGTATGCGACCGGCGAGCAGCCGTTCGGCCAGGGCCAGACCTTCATGGACGGGGATCCGCTCCAGCAGGCCACCGGTGATGACGGCATGCCAGGCGCAGCATAATTGAGACCGCGGATGCGCGTGGGTCAACGCGCTGGCTGACGCCAGTCCTTCGACCAGTTCATGGATCGGGGACGCCGCCCACCAGCAGGAGGCGGGGAGGATGCGCATGAGCGATCCGTTGCCGTTGTCGCGGGCGGCCGCCCCGCCGATGCGTTCCAGCGGCGTTCCCGCGAGGAACCGCTGCAAGGCACTGCGCGTGGTGTTCCCGATATCGAAGACGCGGCCATGCGCCGACCAGGCACCCTGCTCCTGCCAGGCGGCGAAGGCCTCCAGATGGCGCCGTGGGTCCCAGCCATGCGCGACGAAGGCGGCGGCATGTGCCATGGCTAGCGAGCCGTCGTCGCTCCAGGCCCCGACCGGTTGGCCATGCATGCCGAAGCCGCGCATGCCGCGCACCGGATCCAGATCACGCTCGGCGCGGGAACTGAACTCGACCGGCACGCCCAAGGCATCGCCGACCACCAGCCCGACCAGGCCGCCGATCAGCCGCTCGCGCACCAGCAGCGGCGCCGGGGGCAACATCCTAGTGGTTCAGGGACCTGACGAGGTAGTCCCCGCCAAGGACGATGTACTCGTGCTCGCCCTGCAACGGGCCGCCGGGCAGCAGGGTGCTGAAGCAGACGATCTTCTGCAGCGGCACGCGCACCTCCCACACCCGGGACCCGAACTCCCAGGCCGTCTCGCGGTCACTGGTGAAGGAACTGATGTTGTTGAATTCGATCAGTTCACCTCCGCCATTGCCGACCTTGACCTCATAGGCTTCGGGATCGTGGGTGCCACGATAGAGGACGAGCCAGTTCAGTCCTTGGTGCCGCCTTTGCAGTTCATCCTGGCAGAAGGTGTAGAGCAGGTCGAGCTGCACGCCGATGCCGGTCGTGGCGCCGCGCATGCGTTCGCCTGCGTACCGTTCCTGCGCGTCGTGGTCGGACAGGACGGTGCGATGCCAGATCGGCCGCAGGCCGAAGCGGTTCTCGGCCCAGCCCTTGAGCACCGCGCCGGACGCACCATTGCTGTCGACCCCCCAGCCACGCAGCACGGCGGCATAGCTGGTGCGCAGACGCTCGCGTTCCGACGGCCAGGTGGAGCGATCCTCGTGCAGCCAGAAGCGAGCCAGAACGTAGTCGTGGAAGCAGGCCGCACGTTCGGCCGGATCGTCAAGGCGGCCGAGCAGTTCGAAGAAGGCGCGGTTCTCCTGCCTCACCCAGGCGATCTCGATGCGCTGGGGGTGCTCCTGGAAGTACTGCGAGGCTATCGCCCACGGATTGAGGTTGCAGCGGTTGAACAGCGCGCTGCGCGCAAGGTAATGCGGTTTTTCAACGGAACCGTTCACTGTCGATCCCATACAGCTTGATCTTGTACTGCATCATGCGCTTGGTCATGCCCAGCCGCTTGGCCGCCTGGCTCTGGTTGCCGCTCGTGTCCTTCAGAGCCTCGGTGATCAACCCTATCTCGAAATTGGCTACGCGGGTGAGGAAGCCACCCTCCTCGTCGTCGGCCGGCCTGACCGCATAGCGGTTCATCTGCAGCGAGGGCGGCAGGTGGTGGCCGTGGATGACGTCGCCCTCGGCCATGACCACGGCCCGCTCCATCACGTTCTCCAGCTCGCGCACGTTCCCCGGCCAGTGGTAGGCGGTCAGCATGTCGATGGCCGGCGTGTCGAGACGCGCGATCGGCTTGCCCATGGACTTGCCGAAACGCTCGGCGAAGGAGTCGGCCAGCAGCATGATGTCCGCTTTTCCGCGTTCGCGCAGCGGGGGCATGTGGATAGGGAACACGTTGAGGCGATAGAACAGATCGGAGCGGAACCGTCCGGAGACGATGTCCTTCTCCAGATCGCGGTTGGTCGCGGCGACGATGCGCACGTCGGCGGTCAGGGTGTCAGAACCGCCGACGCGCTCGAATCGTTTCGTCTGCAGGACGCGCAGCAGCCGGGTCTGGGCTCCGGACGGCAATTCGCCGACCTCGTCGAGGAACACCGTGCCACCGGCGGCGCGTTCGAAGACGCCCGCCCGGCGGGCGGTCGCGCCGGTGAATGCACCCTTCTCGTGGCCGAATAGTTCGCTTTCGATCAGCGTGTCAGGAATGGCGCCGCAATTCACTTCGATGCATGGACGCTCGCGTCTGGATGACAGTTCGTGGATCAAGCTGGCCAGCACACCCTTGCCGGTGCCGGTCTCGCCGGTGATCAGCACCGAGGTGTCGACCGTGGCCACCCGCGCCGCCAGCCGCTGCACCGCTGCGACGGCCGGCGAACGGCCGATCAGCTTGTCATGCGCCACCGCCTGCACCTGCTGGTAGGCCTCCAATCGATCTTCAAGCCGGCGGCGCTGGATGAATGGTCCTACGAGATGCGCGATCTCGCTGAGCAGCCGCAGATCGCCGTGCGGATCGGTGACCTCGGCGAGGTGTCGGTCGCAGGACAGGGTGCCCACCGGCCGGCCGCGGTATGGGATGGGGACGCAGAAGAAGGCGATGCGCGCCAGATCCAGCCCCTGCCTCAGGCCCGAACGGTCGAGGAAGCCGTCGCCCGGGCCGATGCCGGCAAGATAGACCGGGGTATTGGTCGCCACCACCCGGCCGGTTATCCCCTCGCCAGGACGATAGCGCATGCGCTCGCCCGCGGCACGCGGCACGCCCTCGGCTGTGATGTCGGCGGCCGCCTCGTCCTCACTGTCATTGAGGATGGTGAACACGCCGCGGGCGAAGCCCTGGTCACGATGCAGCCAGCGCAGCACCTGGCCGAGCGCGAGGGTGGCATCCGATTCGTCCGACAGGAATCGGGCCAATCGCACCAGCAGGTCGAGTCGCACGCACGATGTCGCCTGACCGGGACCGCCCGGGACCGCTCAGTCCCGGACAAGGTGGGAACAACGTGTAATGCGCATCGGCCATGCCTGGGCTGCCGGCAGGGTATCATCACCGGACGCTTGTGCCGTGCTGCATGATGCGGCATGCCGCATTATGCCGCCTTGCGTGCCACCAGGATACACATGCCCCCGCCCAGGGCATGACCCTCATGAACCATGGCAAGTCCGGCGGCGGCACAGTCGGCCACCAGCTGCCGGCGGGTGACGAATCGAGCGATGGAGTGGGCGATGTAGCCGTAGACCGGCCCGTGCCGGTGCCACAGCCAACCATACAGCATCCCTGCCACCCAGAGATAGCTGAGCAGGAACCAGCGCCAGAGCAGCCAGCGCGGACGGGTGAATTCGAGGATGGCGATGACGCCACCCGGCTTCAGCACGCGGGCCACCTCGACCAGCGAGGCGCGGTGGTCGGGGAAGTTCCGCAGACCGTACCCGATGCTCACCACGTCGACGGTGCCATCCTCGTCCGGCAACCGGGTGGCGTCGCCGACCCGGAAGGCGACGCGCGCGTGCGGCTTCGCCCGCGCGATCATGCCGGCGGCCACGTCGACCCCCTCCACCCGGGCCTCGGGCAGCGCGTCGGCCATCGAGCGCGCGAGGTCGCCGGTGCCGCAGGCCAGATCGCGGACGGCGCGGGCGCCTGGTGGCGCGTGGCTGACCACGGCCGCCACCAGTTCGCGCTTCCAGCCGGCGTCCATGCCATAGCTGAACCAGCGGGTGAAGCTGTCGTAGCGCGGCGCGATCTCCTCGAACATGGCGGTGACGTACTGCTGGTGCTGGTGCGCGTCCCCGTCGAGGTGGGTCCGCTGGTCGAGATGGTCGATCAGGCTCATGGGCGGGCGTCCTTGGCGGAGCGTTTGACGACGGCGAGTTCGTCAGGGGTGAAGGCCGACTGGTCGAGCGCCGGCAGCAGCGGCAGCACCCGGCCCAGGTTGTCGCGATCGAAGGCGCATGGCGTGGAACCGGTCATGCGACCATCGGCGGTGAAACCGACGAACTGCAGCGGAGCGTCGGGCAGCGAGAGGCGCTTGGCCACCGCCCCGTCCCAGTCGAGCAGGAAGGTGACCGGTTCCTCGCCCACGGCGTCCGCGATGCGCTGGGTGATGGCGGCCCGGTCCTCGGGTTTGTATTCGCGGCCATCGATGACGCGCACCAGCGGCCGACCGGCCCCGAGCCGCTTCGAGAGCACCTGGTCGCAGCGCTTCGCCGCCATGCGCTCGCCGGTACGGAAGTACATCAGCAGGCGGTCATGCACGGTGTCGAGCCGGCAGGTCCCACCGCGATGATCGGGAAGCACGAGGTCGTCCAGCGGGGCGGAATCGGCGGCGGCAAGCGTGACGCAGAACAGCAGGGCGAACAGCAGGCGGATCATGGCTTCCTCCCTTTTCGCAGGATGGCTGGGGCCAGGGTCAGGTTGACGATCAGGCCGACGATGAAGGCGGCGGCGAGCAGGACGCCGAAACGGCGCGTATACGAGAAGCCGCCAAGGGCGCAGGCGCTGAACGCCACCGACAGGGCGAGGCAGGCGGCGGTCAGCACCGGGCCGATGCTCCGGGCGGCATCGGCCGCATCGTCGTGCCGGTGCAGGGCGTAGGCCATGTGGATGGCGTCATCCATGATGATGCCGAGGGCGACGCAGGCGATCATCGAGATCCCCACATCCAGCGGCCAGCCCAAGGCGGGCAGGCCGGCATAGGTGAACAGCAGCGGCAGGCCCGCGAGCGGCAGGGCGGCCAGGGCCAGCCACGACCGGCGCAGGAAGATCAGCAGCAGGATCACGTTGGCCGCCAGCGAGACGACCAGGCCCTGGGCGATGGCCGGGACGATGCGGCTGGTGGTCTCGTCGAGCAGCAGCGCACCGCTCGCCACCGCCACCGTGGCGCCGGGGAAGGCGGCGCGGGCGGCCGCCTCCGCCCGTCGGGCCGCGGCGCTGGCGTCGGCAACGCTGCCGTCCGACTGGCGCGCCTGCAGCCGCAGGGTCGCTCCGGGACCGGGAACCTGCGCGGAGCCGACGAAGCGCTCATGCACCTCGCGGGCGAACAGCCGCAGGTCGGCCGCCACGGCCGCCGCATCGCGGGCGGAACCGCCGCGCACCAGGTCCACCGCATCAGCCAGCGAGAGGACGTGGACGAAGCCGGGATCCGCGCGCAGCGTGGTGGTGAGCTTGGCCAGGGCGGCCAGGTCCGCAGTGGTCGGCGCATGCCCGGGATCGATGAGGATGTCGCAAGCCAGCGTGCCGGTGAGCTGGCGGTCGATGGCGGCGTGCGCCTGGCGGACCGGGTCGCTTTCCGGCAGGGCATGGACGAAGTCGGCATCGACACGCAGGCGGCTGCAGGCGAGCAGGCCGGCGATGATCGCCACCGCATAGAAGGCCAGGACCCAGCGTCGGTGGCGGACGCAACTGCCCGCCGTCCGGCCCAGGACTGCTCCGAGCCTCCGCCCGGCCCAGCCATCCTGCAGCCGGGTCCACACCGCCGGCGGCACCAACGGGACGGCTGCCAGCAGCAGCAGGAACGGCCACACCGCGGCCAGCAGCACGGCCAGCGCGCCCCACAGGGCGAAGTCGCGGACCGCCGGCACCGCGCCCCACCACAGCCCGCCGATGCCGGCCATGGTGGTGACAGTGGCCAGCAGCAGGGGCATGAAGGTGTGGCGCAATGCCGCCCGTCCCGGACGCGGATCGCCACCGGAAACCGCTTCGGCCATGGCGAAGGACAGATGCAGGCTGGTGGCGACACCGATGCCCATGACCAGCGGCGGCAGCAGCCCGAGGATCGCGTCCACCGGCCGGCCAGCCAGGGCCAGCGCCGCGAAGGTCCAGGCCAAGGCGCCACCGACCGCGACCAGGGCCAGCGCGGCCAGGCGCAGGTCGCGCAGCACGCTCAGCAGCACGACAGCGAGCAGCACCAGGCTGGCCGGCACGGTCAGGCTCTGGTCGGCGGCGACCGCGCGGTTGATCGCCTGCTGCTGGCACATCAGGCCGCCGAGCACGGCCTCGGCCCCGGCCGGCGGCGGCGTGGAGGCCAGCAGAGCGCGCAAGCTCGATTCCAGGGCGATGCCGGCATCGGCATCGACCGTGGTGGCGAGGCGGACGAGGATGCCCGCCGCCCGGCCATCGGCGGCGACCAGCAGGTTGCGGTACAGGGGATGGCCAAGGACGCGTTCGCGCGGCTGGGACAGCAGCGCCACCGGCACGGGTTCGCCTTCATCCAGCTGCACGTCCCGCACGGTGGCCAGGCTGTCGATGCCGGCGACGCCGGGCAGGGCGGTGACGGTTTCGCCGATGCGCCGCTGCCAGGCCACCACCGGCCCATCGAGGACGTCGGCCGCGGACACCATGATGACGAAGCCATCCTGGCGGCCGAAGCGGGACTCGACCTGGGCCAGCGCGATGGCCGATGGCCCCTGGGCGTCGATCCAGGAGCTGTTGCCGTTGGCGACGACAACTTGGCCCGCGAAGGGGACGGCGGCCAGGCCGGCGGCGATCAGCAGCAGCAACGGCAGGTACCGGCGCCAACCGCCCGGAGTCATGGCTTGGCGGTCAGAGCCAGGTCCAGGTCGACGCCGACGATGTCGCCGACGGTGACGAAGATGATGCGCGGCGTGCGGATCTTCCAGTCGCGGATGTTGAGGTCGAGGTGGGCCTTGGCCCGGCCGCCGGCGATGGTCACGGGGAAGGTCACCGGCTTGGCCACGCCGACCATGGTCCAGGTGCCGGTCGCGGTCCCGCCGGTCGCGCTCGGCGTCCAGCCGGTGAGGTCGAAGCGGACGCGCGGGTGGGTCGGGACGTCCATGACGAAGTTGTGCATGCGCTCGTCGCGGTCCTTGTCCGCGGTGGTCATGCTCGCCGCATCAGCCTCGACCACGCCGCTCGGAGCCGTGGCGTCGAGATGGATGGTGCCGGCGACCAGCTTGGCCGTGCCGGTGAAGTCGTGCAGCGTGCTGGTGCCGGAGAAGCCGACCGTCGATTGCGCCGGGTCGATGGTGTAGTCGACCGCGGCGAGACCGGTGGCGCAGCAGACGAGGATGAGTCGGAGCATGGTTCCCTCAGGGGTTGCGGGTCAGGAGGAGGCCCTCGGCGGTCAGGCCGGGACCAAAGGCGTAGGCGGCGATCGGTCCGCTCCAGGAACGGCGGCACATCGCGTCGATTACAGCCAGGATGGTGCCGCTGCTGCGATTGCCGGCGACGCGCAGCGCCTCGCGGCTGTCGGTCAGGGCGTCGGCCGGCAGGTCGAGGGCCTTGAGCACATCGTCGAGGATGCGCGGGCCGCCCGGATGGACGGCGAATCGGCATTGCGCCCGTGGTACACCGCCGAGCAGTTCATCGGTGAGCTCGGGCAGCACGCCGCCGAGCGCACGGGAGACGGTCGGCGAGAGGCGCAGGCGGAAGCCGTCGGCGGCGGCGATCCAAGCCATCGCGTCAGCGGTGTCCGGGACGACGGCGCAGAGGTCGCGCTCGATGCGCAGGCCGCGGCCGACCGGGGCATCGCCCCCCTCGACGATGGCAGCCGAGGCTCCATCGGCGAAGAGGCAGGCGGCGATCAGCGCGTCATCATCGGGTCCGGTCTGCAGATGCAGCGAGGAGAGCTCGCAGCACACCACCAGGACGCGAGCCGTGGGATCGGCGCGCACCGCATCCCAAGCCACACGCAACGCCGGCATCGCGGCATAGCAGCCCATGAACGTCACCATGGTCCGGCGGGTCGAGCGCGGCAGGCCCAGAGCCTGGATCAGTTGCAGGTCGAGGCCTGGAGCGACGACGCCGGTGCAGGTCGCGACCACCAGATGGGTGATGCGGCCGGGACCGTCCGGGCAGGCTGCCCGCACCGCCGCCATGGCCAGGGGCAGGGCGAGGCGGGCGAAAGCCCGGCTGCGCACCTGGGTGTCGGCGTGCGGACGTCCCACCGGATAGAGTTCGTCGCCCTCGCCGCCGAGCAGGTCGATGACCGCGTGCCGGGTCTCGACGCCGGAGCGCCGGGCGAACAGGCGCAGCCGCTGCGGGTCCGCCCCGGGAGGCAAGCGCGCCTCCAGCCAGCGGGTGACATCCTCCTGGGCCAGCGGCGCTCCGGGAAGGGCGTGACCGAGCTGCGAGATCCATGCGGGCATGTCCGCATGGTGGCGACCGGCCGGACGGCCGGAAGGGTACCTCGGTACCCCTCAGTGCCGGAGGTCGAGTCCTGGCCAGGTCGTCTGGTCGATCGGCTTGGGATAGCCCGCTTCGACCCGGTCGGAAGCCAGGTCGAAGCGCACATACTGGCCACCCTTGAACAGGTACATCTTGCCGCCGCCCGCCTCGACCGCGGCGTCGATGCCGGAGGTCCACGGAAGGCCGGGCCAGGTGGTCTGGTCGATCGGCTTGGGATACCCAGGGTCGACCCGATCCGCCTGGATGTCGAAGCGAACATACTCCGAGCCCTTGAACAGGTAGATCTTCCCATTGCCGCCGTTGACCGCGGCGTCGATGCCCGAAGTCCAGGGCAGACCCGGCCAGGTCACCTGATCGATCGGCTTGGGATAGCCTGGATCGACCCGGTCAGCCGTGATGTCGAATCGCACATAGGCTCCACCCTTGAGCAGGTAGACCTTGCCGTTGCCGTAGCTGACGGCCGCATCGACGCCGTCCGTCCAGGGCAGGCCGGGCCAGCTCTGCTGATCGATGGCTTTGGGATAGCCGGCATCGGTAGCGCCGGCGCCCATGTCGAAGCGGCTGTAACGACCACCGGCGAAGACGTAGACCTTGCCGCCGGCGAGTTCGACGGCCGCATCCATGCGCGACGGCCGGTCCTCGGCCCGGAGGGAGCCGAGGAGCGAGCAGAGGAGCGAGCAGACGATGAGGGTGGAGGTGCGCATCAAGGCAGGATGCGGGACCCGTACCGGCAGGCAATGGCCGGGACATGGATCCGCGCAGCGTCTCAGACCGGGAACACGTGATGGAACAGCTGGCTGCGCGTGCTGATGCCGAGCTTGGCGTAGACCGCGGCGAGAGCGTTCTTCACCGTCTGCTCGCCGATGCCCATGCTTTCGGCGATGTCCTTGTTGGCCAGACCCTTGAGCACCAGGACGACCATCTCGCGTTCGCGCGGTGTCAGCGGCAGCGTCGCCAGCCGGCGGGCGAACAGCTGGTCGACGCCGCTGGCATCGCGCCGCTCGCCGATCAGGCGGGTCAGCAGGTCGGCTAGCTGGCGGACGGCGAAGGGCTTCTCCAACAGGTGGTCGGCGCCGCCATTGAGCGCCGCGAGCACGCTCTCCTTGTCGCCGAAGCTGGTCATCACCACACGCACGGCGCCGGGCAGGCGGACGCGCAGTTCGCCGAGCAGTTGCAGGCCGTCGAGGCGGGGCATGCGGATGTCGGTGACCACCGCATCCCAACCGCGATCAAGGCGATCCAATGCATCCCGACCATCGACTGCGCCTTCGGCCTGGAAGCCGAGACGGACCAGGCCGCGCACCGTGAGCTCACGGGCGTCCACCTCATCCTCGGCGACCAGCACGCGCGTACTGCTCATCCCGCCGCCGCCGGCAGGAGGATCCGCGCCTGCACCTCGTCGCCGTGCTGGGCGATGGTCAGTTCCCCCGCCACCTCCTCGATCAGCTGGCGCGAGATCGCCAGGCCCAGGCCCAGGCCACCCGGCTTGGCGCTGGCGAGGGCGTCGCCCTGGCCGAGCGCGGCGATGGCGGCAGGCAGCGAGCCCGGGTTGCGCACCAGGATCTCCCAGGCCTGGCCCTGGCGCTGGACCGAGACGTGCACCTCCGTCGCCGCGGCGGTCGCATTGCGCAGCAGGTTGTCGAGGGCCATGCGCAGGTCCTCGGCAGGGCAGGCGACCGTCGCCGCCGGGGTGTCGGCGAGGCGGATGATCGAGCGGCCGGCGCAAGCGACGGTTTCGGCCGTCACCGCCTCGGTCACAGCGGCTGCGAGATCGCAAGCGGAACCATCGCCGGCGGAGGCGGCCGGCCGCGCCAACCGGTAGACCAGTTCGACGGCACGATCGATGCGCCGGACGTTGGATTCGACCCGCTGCAGGAGAGCTGCGCGTTCCGCAGGATCATCGACCTCTCTGCTCTCCTCGACCAGCAGGCGGATGTTGTGCAGCGGATTGCGCACCTCATGGGCGAGGCCGGCGGCCACCCGGCCCAGAGCGACCAGCCGCTGCTGCCGCGAACGCTCCCGCTCGCTGGCCACCGCCTGGGCAGCGAGCCGCAAGTATTCGGAGACGGCGAAGGCCATCACCGCCATGCCCGGCCCAAGCAATAGGAATTCGATCCAGCCCAGGGCACGGTGCAGGCCTGGATGCACCATGCCCATATCGGCGAACAGGTCATCCCAGCCCCACAGTGTCAGGCCGGCGATCAGGGCCAGGAGGGCCACCAGCCAGGATCGACGGCGCGCAGGCATGCCATAGCGTGATCATCTCGTCACTTCTGACAACCCGGGGTACCTGCGTACCGTGGCCAGCAGCGTCCACTCCCGGACGATGCGGCCATGGACGGTTATGATATCGCCATCGTCGGAGCAGGTCCCGCTGGCGCGCTGTGCGCCTGGTTGCTGGCGGGTGCCGGCTCCGACCGGAGGATCGTGCTCCTGGACGCCGAAAGCCAGCCACGGCACCGGCCATGCGGCGAGTACCTGTCGCCCGGCGGACTCGGTGTGCTGCAGCGCGCGGGACTGCTGGATCTCGTCTGCGCCACCGGCGCCAAGCGGCTGACAGGCCTCGCGCTGCGCGGACCGCATGGCGGCCATGCCGTGCCCTACCGGCCGATCCTCGGGCTGGCGCCGCCGGTGCCGTTCGGCCTCGGGGTGCGCCGCGAACGCCTTGATCTCGCTCTCCAGGATGCCGCCGCCAGCCGCTGCCGCCTCCTGCGGCGGGCGCGGGTCTGCGACCTGCAGCGCGAAGGAGATGGCTGGGAGGTGCGCACGATCGACGGCCAGAAGCTGCGCGCCAAGCTGATCATCGGCGCCGACGGCCGCGGCAGCATGGTGCGGCGCACCTGCGGCCTCGACCGGCGCCCGCCGCGCCAGCGCTTCGCGCTGGTGGCGCGGGCCCATGGCGTCGATCATGGCGATTCCGGCGAGATGCACCTCGGTCCCCTGGGTCAGATCGGTCTCTGCCCGCTCGGCGGCGGCGAGGTCAACCTCAACCTGCTGCTCGCCCCGGCCTCCGGCGCGCTTCTGCGGCGCTTGCCACGAGGTCGGCTGCTGCGTGCCGCCCTCGCCGCGACCCCCGGCCTGGCTCAGCGGACCCGCCAAGCCGTACTGGGACCGGTGATGGCGACCGGCAGCCTGCCGCAGGGATGCCGATCGATCGCCGCCGACGGCGTGGCGCTGGTCGGCGATGCCGGCGGTTTCTGCGACCCCTTCACCGGCGAAGGCATGAGTCTGGCCCTGCGCGGGGCGGAACTCCTTGCCGGAGCCATCCGCGACGGCCGCGGCCTGGCCGGATACGCAGCCGACTTCAGTCGCGCGATCGGCCGGCGCCGGCGCATCGGCGAACTGCTCCAGGGACTGATCCAGCGCCGCCGCCTGGCGGAGGGCATCGCAGCTGGGATCGACGCCCTGCCGCTGCTCAACCGGCTGCTGGTCGCCGACGCCGCCGGCTATCGGCGGGCCTGAGCCAGGGTGGGCCTGTCGGCGGTGGCGGCACCGCCGTGCATCGGTATATCCAGGTCGTGGCAGGCGATCCGACCATCCCCGACCCTGAAGGCCGGCACATCACGGTGCCCGACGCCGAACTCGCCTCGGGCGTCACCATGCGCATGCCCGAGCCCCCCAAGGTCATCGGCGGCTGGAGCGTCGGCCGCCGGCTCGGCCAGGGCGGGATGGGCGCGGTCCACCTCGCCGACAAGGATGGTCAGCAGGGCGCGCTGAAGATCCTCCATGCCAGCCTCCTCGGTCAGGGAGACTTCCGCGCGAGGTTCCTGCGCGAATCCGAGGTGCTGGCCTCGGTGCGCCATCCCAACGTGGTCCAACTGGTCGCGCATGGCGAGTCGGATGGATGGCTGTGGCTGGTGATGGAGTACGTCGCGGGCGGCGATCTCGCCGGACACCTCAAGCGCCGCGGCACCCTGCTGGAGAAGGAAGCCTGCACCATCGCCGCGCGTTGCGCCCGGGGCCTGGTCGCGATCCACGCCGCCGGCCTGATCCACCGTGACCTCAAACCGGAGAACATCTTCCTGCAGGCGGTCAAGGCCGGCACCATGCCGGAGCCGAAGATCGGCGACCTGGGCATGGCGCGGCACGCCGAGGGTGACGACCGCATGACCATGACCGGCACCGCATGCGGCACGCCGGCCTACATGGCGCCGGAGCAGATCCGCGGCGACAGCGACCTCGACCATCGCGTCGATGTCTATGCCCTCGGCGCGACCCTCTACACCCTGCTCACCGGCCGCAAGCCGTTCGACGGCCCGACCATCTATGTGCTGACCCACGAGGTGCTGACCCGTCCGGTGCCCGACATGCGCCGGTTCAGCCCGCATATCAGCGCCGCTGTATGCGGCGTGGTCGAGAAGGCGATGGCGAAGGATCGCGACCAGCGCCATCGCGACATCGGCGAACTGCTGCTCGACCTCGAACGCCTGGCCGAGGGCAAGGCGCCGATCCACAGCAATTCGCAATCCCCGGCCAGCCTGGTCTTCGCCGAAGTCACCGGCAGCCCGTCGCCCAAGCGCATCGTCGCGTCGAATGGCTCGGCCTTCACCGGCATCCCGTGGGGACCGATCATCAGGCTGGGGCTGCCGGCGGTGCTGATCATCGCCGGCATCACCGCCGCGACCTGGATGCTGGAGCGGAAATCGGGACAGCCAGTCCAGACGCCCGGAGCACCCGGACAGGCCGCCGCGGCCTCGACCATCGGCAGGCTGGAACGCGACGAGATCGGAGCCGTGGTCCGCCTGCCGATCGCCGGCCAGGTCGCGATCCTGCGCTGGTGTCCGCCCGGTCGTTTCGCCATGGGCAGCCCTCCTGGAGAGGCTGGTCGCGAACCGAGCGAGGAACTGCACGCGGTGCAGCTCAGTCAGGGTTTCTGGCTGTCCTCCGCCGAGGTCAGCAACGCACTCCATGCCGCCCTGGCCGATGGCGGTGCCGACCTCCCCCCGGACATGCCCGCCAGCGACCTGACGCTGGAAGCCTGCCTCGCCTGGATCGAACGCCTCAACCGGCTGCATCCCGGCATCGGCGCCAGGCTGCCCAGCGAGGCGGAGTGGGAATACGCCTGCCGCGCCGGCACGAACGGGCCCTTCGCCGTCGAATCCGCGCCGCGCGTCTGCACCGTCCCGGCGGTGCTCGCCGCCTGGCAGGACGGAGGACTCTTCGCGGCCGAGAACGCCTGGCTGCTCGATCGCGACCATCCCCAGCTGCGCTCCCTGCCCGTGTCGGCTGGCCCGGCAAATGCCTGGGGCTTCGCCGGCATGCACGGCAATGTCGCCGAATGGTGCGCAGACCGCTGGGACGGCGAGAGCCCCTACGGCGACCAGCAACGCAGCGACCCGGTCGGCCAGTTCGGCGGCCTGAATGTGATCCGCGGCGGCAGCTGGCTGCATCCCGCCCAGCTGGCGCGCAGTGCGGCGCGCGGGGCAGCGAACCCGTCCGACGCCAAGGCCTGGCTGGGCTTCCGCTTCCTGGTGCCGGGCGGTGCCACCGCGAGTTGGCCGCCGCGCTAGTCTGCTCAGGGCTTTCAGCCAGCACACGGGCTTTGTCGCATATCGATCCCGTCGGAAGCCTCCGGAATCGTGGCGGCATCGGCTGCGACGATGCTATGCCGCCGGGCCCCATCGCAGGCGATGGGCCCCGGCGCCGTCTGCACTGCTTGACGCCCGCCGCACCGCTGCGGACCATGCCGCCATGCCTATCCTCGTCACCGGCGGCGCCGGCTATATCGGATCCCACACCTGCGTCGAACTGCTGCAAGCCGGTCGCGAGGTCGTCGTCATCGACAATCTCGCCAACTCCTCGGCAGCCGCCCTGGAGCGGGTGCGGACGATCGTCGGGGGCCAGCCGAAGCTGCGCTTCCATCAGGTCGATCTCTGCGACGCCACCGCGGTCGAGCGCGTCTTCGCCATCGAACGGCCCGAGGCGGTGATCCACTTCGCCGGCCTGAAGGCGGTCGGCGAGTCGGTGCAGATCCCGCTGCGCTACTACGACAACAATCTGGGCGGCACCATCGTGCTGCTCGAAGCGATGCGCCGGCACGGCTGCCGCCAGCTGGTGTTCAGCTCGTCGGCGACCGTCTACGGCGATCCGGAGCGCGTACCGATCACCGAGTCCTCGCGCCTGAGCGCGACCAATCCGTACGGCCGCACCAAGCTGTTCATCGAGGACATCCTGCGCGACCTGGCGAAGTCGGAGCCGGGCTGGCGCATCATCCCCCTGCGCTACTTCAATCCGGTCGGCGCGCACCCATCCGGCCTGATCGGCGAGGACCCCGCCGGCATCCCCAACAACCTCATGCCCTTCGCCCTGCAGGTCGCGGTCGGCAAGCGGCCGCAATTATCCGTCTACGGTGGAGACTGGCCGACCCCGGACGGCACCGGCGTGCGCGACTACATCCATGTCGTCGACCTCGCCCAGGGCCATCTCGCCGCCCTGGCCAAGCTGCCCCAGGTCGACGGCTGCGTGCCGGTCAACCTCGGCACCGGACGCGGTTCCTCGGTGCTCGACGTGGTCAAGGCGCTGTCGACCGCCGCCGGACGCGCCATCCCCTACCAGATCGTCGGACGGCGCGCCGGCGATGTCGCCTCGTCCTACGCCGATCCGGCCTATGCCGCCTCGTACCTCGGCTGGACGGCCAGACTCGATCTGTCCGCGATGTGCCGCGACGGCTGGAACTGGCAGCAGAAGAACCCGGACGGCTACCTGACGAAGGCTTGAGGCTTGAGGCTTGAGGTCCATTGCCCCCACCCGACCTCGGTACACTGTAGGTCAGCCTGACCTCAAGCCTCAGGCCTGAAGCCTCAAGCCTGTCCCATGCCCTCCCGCCTCCTCCTCCTCGCCCTGCTCATCGCGCTGATCGGACTCGCCTTCCTGGTGCGGTTGTTCCAGCTGCAGGTCCTGGAAGGCAGCCAGCACGCCCAGGCGGTCGAGCGCGCCCTGGTCGTGGTCGAGCCGCTGCCGGCCCGCCGCGGTCGGATCCTCGACCGCACCGGCACCCCGATGGCCGAGACCAAGCCGATGTACCACCTCTCGGTCGTGCTGGCCGAGTTGGAGATCGAAGGCCGCGCCCGTCGCGAGCACGACCTGTGGCGACTGGATCAGAAGCGCTTCGACGCCCTGGTCGGCGATCTGACCGCCCGGTTGCGCTGGATCAGCAAGCCGGCGAACCTCAAGGAGATGCTGCTCGGCGAGATGCTCGCCCACCCGGGCACGGCACTGCGTCTGGGTGCCCGGGCCGAGGGCGGCACCCTCTCCCTGGTGGCGGTGGCGCGCTCCCTGCTCACCCCTGGCCGCGGCGATGAAGACGCGGTGCGCCGCCTGGTCGAGGGCGATCTGCTTACCGAGGAGCCGCTCGACGCCCTGGTGCGCGAGGTGCAGGTCCGCTGGGGGATCGCCGCCCAGGCGGTCACCGAGGCGGGCTTCGTCGCCGCCTGCGCCGAAGTCGACCGAGAGCTCGCCCTGGAGGAACCGACCGCCAATGTCCTCGATCCGTTCACCGACCGCTGCTCGCTGAACTATCCCATCGGCGGCGGACGCAGCGAACGGCTGGAACTGCGCCTGATGCTCGCCGAGCGCCGCGAGCAGGCCGAGGTCACGCTGGCGCGCGTCACCGGCCGCGAAGTCGAGGTCATCCGCGAGCGTCTCGACCGCGCGCTGGCCCGGGCCCGGCGCGCCGCCCCGAGCGACAGCCTCTACTACGCCGCCAGTGCCGACGCCGACCAGGTCGCGCCGCTGCTGCCGCTCGACACCCGCCTGGCCGAGATCCCCCTGCCGGAGGTGGTCGGGGCCCGCGAGCGCATCCTCATCCTGCAAGGAGATCCACCCGGCGGCGAGGGCCTCTTCACCCAGCTCTCGCGCCGGATCGCAGCCAGTCTCGGGACACCGGATCCGTCCTTCGTCCAGGCCCTGATCGAACACCACGCGCAGCGCATCGGTCCATCGACCAGCGGGCGCGAGCATCGCCTCTACCACATGGTCCTCGATCCCGAGCGTCTGGCGCGGCTGATCGACGGCCTGTCCGCCCGCCTGGCGGCCCAGGGCCGGCCGACCCCGGCGCTGACCATCGAGCGCCAGCTCGCTGAACTCCGCCGCCTTGCCGAGCGCGAACTGAGCGGTCGTACCCGGCGCGATCCGATTCCCCTGCTGCGCGACGTGCCGCACGCCATAGCCATCCGTCTGTGCGGCAGCGGAGCGCAGCCGCCCGACAGCCTGCGCCGGCAGTACGACGGTGCGGAGGCCAGCCTCCCCGGCCTGACCGTGGTGGTCGACGTCGGCCGCAGCTATCCGTTCCCGAAGTCGGCTCCGCACATCATCGGCATGCTCTCGCGCTCCGGCGACGGGTCGGCCGGCCTGCGCGGCAGCAGCGGACTGGAGTTCCGCTACGACGACATCCTGCGCGGGCAGCCTGGAGGCCGCATCCGCGCCCGCACCCCGGATGGCTTCGTCACCCTGCGCGACGCCGAACCGCTGGCCGGCACCGACCTCGTCACCGAGGTCGACATGGAATTGCAGAGCCTGGCCGAGGACAGCCTCGATCGCTACGTCGAACTCGCCGCCGAGCTGGATCCCGACGGCAACACCGAGCGCATGGCGCGTGGACGCAAGTTCGGCCTGGCGCGCAGCGGCATGTGCCTGATCGACTGCCGCACCGGCGGCATCCTGGTCCTCGCCTCGAACCCGGTGTTCGACCTCTCGACCGCAGCCGAGAAGTACCAGGAACTGCTCGTTGATCCGGCCCAGCCGCTGATCGACCACGCCGCCGTCGCCGAGCAGCCACCCGGCTCGTCGTTCAAGATCCTCACCGCGCTGTGCGCGCTCGAGCACGGCGTCATGGTGCCGGGCGAGCAGGTGTGGTGCCAGGGCTACATGGCGATGTCGCGTGGCCGCCCGGTGCTGCGCGATCATGCGCCTGCCGGCACCTACGACCTCGCCGAAGGCATCCAGGTGTCGTCGAACGTCTACTTCGCGATCATGGCGGACCGATTGGCGAAGCGCATCGGGCCGGGAGTACTTCCGCAGTACGCGCACGACATCGGCATCGGCTGGGCCAACGCCCTGGATGTCACCAGCCAGCGCCTCGGCCGCTACGCCCTACCCACTCCTGACAACATCCGCGAGATCCGGCCGCGCGAGCCGACCTGGTACCCGAGCGACAACTGGCGCATGGGCATCGGCCAGAACTGCCAGGCAGCGCCGCTCAACGTCGTACCCATCGCCGCCGCGGTGGCCAACGGCGGACACATCGTCAGGCCGTTCCTGGTCCGTCCCGACACCGGGCCGGTGGTCAGCGATCTCAAGATCCGCGCCGCATTCCTCGAAGATGTGCGCAAGGGCATGGAGAACGTCACCGCCAACCTGCCCGGCGCCACCGCCAAGCGGTTGCAGCTCGAAGGCGAGGCCAAGGGCATCAAGGTGGCGGCCAAGACCGGCACCGCCGAGTGGGGCACCCCCGAGAGCCGGGCCAGCGGCCGCACCGAGGACCACGCCTGGCTGATCGGTTACGCGCCAGCGGACCGACCGACCATCGCCTTCGCCGTCTTCATCCGCAACGGCACCTTCGGCGGCAAGGCCTGCGTGCCGGTGGCCAAGCGCGTGCTTGAACGCTACTTCGCCAAGTATGGTCATGAGGGCCACCCGCCTGCCGGCACGCCGACCACCGGCAGCGGCGCGTGGTGACGCGGTCGCCGGATCCCCGCGCTGGCTGCCGACGGCCGACGAGGATACAAACCGCCATGCGCAGCCTGCTCCTGCTCCTCGTCCTGGCCGCCTCGTTTGCCGCCGAAGGCGCCGTGCGAGTCGGTCCGAATCCGTCGGCCGCCGCCTTCTTCGAGGCGAAGATCCGTCCGGTGCTGGTCCAGCACTGCCACGAATGCCATGGCGGCAAGAAGCGCTACGGAGGCCTGAAGGTCGACTCGCTCGAGGCGCTGCTCGCCGGCGGCTACGACGAAGGGCCGGCGGTCATCCCTGGCGACCTGGTGAAGAGCTCGCTGCTGCGCTCGCTGCGCTACGAGGGCGACAGCGACCTGAACATGCCGCCGAAAGCAAAACTGCCGGACGAGATCATCAAGGATTTCGAACACTGGGTCGCCATCGGAGCGCCATGGCCCGACGCATCTGCCGCAGTCGTCGATGCCGCCCCGCCCCCACCGCTGCCACCCTTCCTCGGCCGGCTGCATCCGGTGCTGGTCCATCTGCCGATCGCCGCCCTGCTGCTCGCCGTCCTGGCCGAATTCCTGGTGCTGGTGCGAGGCGAGCGCTGGAAACCAGCCACCGCCTTCCTCGTCGTCACCGGCAGTCTCGGCGCGGTCACGGCCATCATCTCGGGCATCAACCTGGAGGGCGGACAGGATCCGGTCATGCTCGAGCGGCACGAACTGCTCGGCTGGCTGACCCTGGTGGGTTCGCTGACCGCCAGCGGCATGCTCCTCGCGATGCGATGGGTGCCACTCAGGCGCTGGCCGCTGTTCGCCGTCCTGCTGATCACCGCCGGCCTGGTCGCCTGGACCGGGCATGTCGGCGGCGCGATGGTCTGGGGCGAGGATTGGACCAGCCCCTGACCAGTGTCGCCGACGCCTCGCCGATCCAAAGTCGGAACCCGACGAAGCGCCCTGTGCTCGCGGCTCAGCCGCGGTGCTTGGCGGCCGGATCCTCGCCCCTGGCCAACGGGATCAGGCGGTAGGCCAGTTGGTAGCGCTGGCCGGGCTTGACCCGGTACTGCTCGAAGGCGTCGGGGCCGCAGCTGGCAGTGCCGAGACCGCGATGGGCGGCATCGAGGTGCAGGTGGACGTACCCACTGTCCTTCACGTCGGTGGTGTGCCGCGCCTTGGTCAGATCCATCTGGTCGAAGCGGCTGGCGTTGAACTCCAGCATCGGCGCGCCGCTGACCAGCACACCGCTGCCGTCGGCCCGGCGCAGGCTGAGCCAGCGCGTATCGCAATGGTGGCCGTGCTCCTGCGGCATGATGTGCGGGATGTACTGCTCCAGCACGCTGGAGCCGAAGCGCCCGACCTGGCCGCAGGTGCGGCGGTCGCAGTAGGTCTCATGCGGGCCGAGGCCGAGCCATTCGAGCTGCTCGAGTCCAGCCGGCAGTAGCAACTGCACGCCGATGCGCGGCAGATCCGGCAGGTCCTTGTGCACGTCGAAGCGGTGGCTCCAGGCCAGCGCGCCATCGGCACCGACCCGCAGGCGGTGCTCGGCGATGATCGCCTTGACCTTGTCGTGCCCCCAGGTGCGGGTGCGCACGACGACCTCGGCGCCGCCGCCGGCGGCACGGGCGGAGAGCTTCTCCACCATGGTCTGGGCCTCGTCGAGACGGGCGATCATCCAACGGCGGACCGGCTTGCACTCCCACGGATTATTCGGGTTCTTCGGCGGGGTGCGGTTCATGTCCCACATGCGGATGCCATCGTTGTCGGTCGGCGCCCGCCACACGCAGGGTTGCGGCCCGGCGCTGAGCAGGTCGGCTCCGCCGACATTCCACGCGGTCAGGCGCCCGGTCGCGCGATCGATCGCGACCTCGACCCCCTCGCCGGCGATGGTGATCGCCGCTTTGCCTTGCGCGATGGCCAAGCGCCCGCGCGGAGTGATCACCGCCGGGGCGGAAGGCGCCTCGGCCTCGGCCGGCAGGGCGAACTGCGCCCAGGCGACCTCGTGGTCCTTGCCGGTCAGCGGCATCGCCCGGCTGTCGCGCCAACGCAGCGTGAGATGCACCTCCTGGCCGGGTTTGACCCGCGGATTGCCGCAGGCGACCTGGATCTGCCGGGTCCCGCCGGGCTTCAGCTCCAGCTTGGGCAGCTTGCCGCCATCGACGACCACGCCGTCGACGGTCAGTTCCCAGATGCCGGCAAGATGCGCGGTGGTGATGAAGTCGAGCTTCGAGCGGATCTGCACCGCGCGCTGGGCGGCATTGAGCAGGCGTACCGCCAGCGGCTGGAACAGCACCTTCGCCTCCCACATCGGGGTGTGCGGGGTGCGGTCCGGCCAGACCAGGCCGTCGCAGACGAAATTGGTGTCGTGCGTCGCCTCGCCGAAGTCGCCGCCGTAGGCCCAATACTCCTGGTCACCTGGCCAGCCGATGTCCGGCGTGCGACCGCTCGGCTTGGCGTCAGCCTCGGCGCCGACCGGCATGTCCTCGCCGAGGCGCTTGCGGATGCCGTGGTCCAGCAGTTCCCAGATGAAGCCGCCCTGCATGCCCGGGGTGTTCTCGAAGGCCTGCCAGTAATCGGCCAGGCCGCCGCAGGAGTTGCCCATGGCGTGGGCGTACTCGCACATGATCAGCGGCCGCCAGTCCTTGGTCGTGGTCGCCCAGTTGACCAGGTCCTTGGGCGCCGGGTACATCGGGCAGACTAGGTCGGAGCCGGCGTGGCCCTTGTCCCAGCCCGCCACCGCGATGGCGCCTTCGTAATGCATGATGCGCGAGCCGTCAGCATGCCGCATCCAGCCGGCCATGGCGTCGTGGTTGGGGCCGTAGCCGGTCTCATTGCCCAGCGACCAGATGATGATCGAGGGATGGTTGCGGTCACGCAGGACCATGCGGCTGCCGCGGTCGAGGAAGGCGAGGGCGTACCGCGGATCGTTGCAGATGTCGTGGTAGTGGTGGTGCGCCTCGAGGTTGGTCTCGTCGATGCAGAGGATGCCGTGCTCGTCGCACAGGTCGAAGAAGCGCGGATGCGGCGGGTAGTGCGAGGTGCGCACGGCGTTGAAGTTGAACTGCTTGAGCACCTGGATGTCGCGCAGCGTGGTCGCCTCATCGACCACCTTGCCATGACGGTCGTGGTTCTCGTGGCGGTTGGCGCCGCGGATGAACACCCGCTTGCCGTTCAGCAGCAGCGAGCGGTCCTTGATCTCGACGGTGCGGAAGCCGACCCGCTGGCGGGCGTGGTCGGTCTCCTTGCCGGCCGCGTCGACCAGCGTGACGACCAGGGTGTAGAGCGTCGGCGACTCGTGCGACCAGGGCTCGACCTTGGCCAGATCCGCCTTCGCCTTGGCGACGTGCTCCTCCTGCCAATGCGGATCCTTGGCCTCGAACCAGGGGACCTCGACCTCGAGCGGCTTCTTCAACGCAGCCTTGCCCTTGGCGTCGAACAGGCGGGCACGGACCTTCCAGCCCTTGGCCGGCGTGGCGTGCACGCGCACCTTGAGGTCAAGGGCGCCGGAACCCTTCACCTGGTCAAAGCCGGCCTTGGCGAAGACGTCCTCGATGTGCACCTGCGGATAGGCCAGCAACTCGACCTCGCGCGCGATGCCGGCCTGCCACCACTGGTCCTGGTCCTCGATGAAGGTGCAGTCCGACCACTGGATGACCTGCACGGCGAGCAGGTTCTCGCCGGGTTTGGCCACCGCGGTGATGTCGAACTCGCTGGGCAGGCGCGAATCCTTGGTCATGCCGATCGCGATGCCGTTGACCCAGATGCTGCCGACGCTCTCGATCGATCCGAAACGCAGGACCAGGCGCTTGCCCGACCAGTTGCGCGGCACCTCGAAGCGGACGCGGTAGAGACCGGTGGGGTTCTGCTCGGGCACCTCCGGATAGCGGCTGGTCCAGGGCATCTTCACATTGGTGTAGATCGGCTTGCCGAAGCCCTGCATGGTGATGCCAGCCGGCATCCTTGAGCGCCGGCGAGGGGAAGTCGGCCGGGGTGTCCTCGGGCCGATCCAGGACCTTGAACTTCCAGGTCCCGTCGAGCGAGCGGACCTGCGGCTTGACCCCGCGCAGCGCGTCGTCGGCGCTGGCATAGCCGTAGCCGAAGGCACGTCCGCGCAGCCGGTTGATGCCGGTGAGCTCGGGCGTCAGCCAGGGGATCAGGCTGTCCTTGGCGGTGACGGTGGCGGTCTTGGAGACGGGCTTGGCGGCCATGGCGGGGTCCTCGGACGGCGAGGATATGCCTGCGACTCCCCGCTTGCCCATGGGTGATCTGGGCACGAGCATATGGAATATGGAAGCACCGGTGCGGATGGTCTACCGCTCCCTCGGACGGGGGGACTTCGATCGCATCGGCGCCGGCGTGATGGCCAAGGGCGGGATCGCGGTCGACATGCGCGAACGACGCATGGAGGCCTGGTCGCTGATCCTGGTCCTGCGTGGTCGGGGGCGTTACCTCGACCAGCAGGGACGTGGATGGGATATCGGTTCAGGCTGGTGTTTCCAACGCCTACCCGGCATCGTCCATTCGACCTACCTCGATCCGTCCTCCGATTGGCAGGAGGTGTTCGTCGAACTCAGCGCCAGGCTCCATCGCCCCCTCGCCGAACTGCGCATCCTGCCGCAGGATCCGCCGGCCTGGGCCTTGCCGCCGCGCAGCGATATCCAGAACCGCATGCTGGATCTGGTAGGCCATCTGGCGGACGCGACCGATCGTGATCTGCCCCGGATGGCGGCCCGCATCATCGCCGTCGCCGTCGATGCCATGGCCGGGGCCGCGCCGCCCGCCCCGACTGCCGATCCGGTCGACGAAGCCTGCCGCCTGCTGGCCGAGGAGAGTTCGCGGCGTATCGACCTCGAGGCCTGGTGCGCCTCACGCGAACTCCCCTACGAGCGCTTCCGCAAGGAGTTCCGCCGCCGCACCGGCCTGCCGCCGCACCGTTACCGCATCCGCCGCCGCATCGACCGCGCCTGCGCCCTGCTGCGCTCCGGCCTGAGCGTCCAGGCGGTGGCGGCCGAACTCGGCTATCCTTCGCCCTTCGAGTTCAGCGCCCAGTTCCGGGCCCATGTCGGCGTGCCGCCGAGCCGCTGGGCCTGATTCCTCAGGCCTGCTGCCAGATCGCGGTCAGCCGCGGATCATGCCGGGCCGCGATCGCTCCGGCGGCACGTTGCCCGATCGCGTGGCGATCGCGATACAGGCGCAGGCCTTTGGCCGCAGCCAGGGCCTCCTCGCCGTCGCCGCTCGCGACCAGATCCAGCAGAACCTCGGCCGCCGCCTCGCTGCGCAGGAGGGAGATGGCGTCGATCAGGGTGCGGCATAGCTGCCTATCCTCCACGGTCGCCAGCGCGGCGCGCAACGGGACGAGCGCCTCGGATAATCGCGAGGCGCCGAGCGCCAAAGCCGCGCCACCCGCCACCGCGCGATCATCGTGCTCCAGCAGCATGACGACCGGAGGCACGCCTTCAGGCCCTTCGCATGCGAGCAGTCCGCCGGCATAGTCGGCCAGCACGTCGGTATCCGCGTCGCCGACCGTCAAGCGCAGCCGCAGCAGCAGTGCGGCGCGTTCGCCGCCGATCGCGCCGAGCATCTGCGCCGCCGCCCCGCGCACCTCCCCCACCGGGTCCACCAGCAGGTCGCCCAGCAGCCGGTAGATGCCATGATGCCCGAGCCGGACCAGCGCCTGCGCGGCGCGGATGCGCAGCGGCGGGGCGCTGTCCTGGCTGCCGCCCCAGACGGGCTCCAACTGCACATGGCGGGCCGCGCGCAGGAACGGACCAGCCTCGCCAGAGCCGAGTTCGTCGAGGGCGGAGACCAGCGCAAGCTTGCCGCGGCATTGCGGATCATGCTCGACCGGATCGAGGTAGAGCCGTTCGAGCGCGGCCAGCATGCGATCCTCGAAACCCACGAGCCGGTGCGCCCCGATGGCGCGGGCCGCCGGAGCGACGATCAGGCCGCTGCGGTGGGCGAGCGCATCGGCGATACCGACAGGATCCGGCGCTTGGCGCAGCGCCTCGGCAGCGCGCAGTTCTGCTTCGAATCGCTTGGCCTTGGCCATGCCGGATGCTGCGTCGTCAGCCTGGAGCGGGAAGAGCCATCCATGCCCGCGGACTCATCCCGGTCGCCTGCCTGAAGCGGTGGTTGAAATGGCTCTGGCTGCCGAAGCCGCAGGCCAGGCTGATCTCCAGCAGGTTGCAGCGGCCCTCGCGCATCATGCGCTGGGCCTCGCGCAGGCGGATCCGCAGGAGCATCTGCCCGACGGACGCACCGGTCGCCGAGCGGAAACGGGCAAGGAACTGCGAACGCCCCAGCGAACCGAGCGCGACCAGTTCAGCGATGCTGACCTCGCGCATCCAGTAGTCCTCAAGCCAGCGCACCGCGGCGGCGATGTGCTGCTCGCCGGCGGCAGCCGGCGGGGGTCCGTCTTCCGTGTCACGGGCAAGCGCGACGACCGACTCCATGACCATGGCGATCGCGGCCGAGCGCGCCCCCAGAGCCGGCGACAGCCACTCGCGGACGGACCGGTGCAGGATGGCGGCCACTTGCCGACCAGTGGATGGACGGATGGACAACCGGTTTCCCCGTTCAGCGCGCCGGGCGATGCTCGCCAGCAGCGAGCCGGCCTCGCCTGGAAGATCCGATGGCAGCACGTTCAGCACCGAGGCCGAGTACGACTCATCTGGACCCGTCGCGCTGAGATGCCTGGTTCCAGCTGGATAAACGTAGACATCTCCCGGTCGACAAGCCACATCGCCGGCCGGGGTCAACTGGATGCAATTGCCGCTATGCAGCACCATGATCTCGATGTCGTCATGCACATGGCGGACCCGGGCGCTGTTGTTCAACGGCTTGGCATGGATCGCCAGGAGGTGCATGTCGGACGATAACACAAATGCCACCGATTGCGAGGACAAGACGCATGACTTCCAGGGCATATCCTGCCCCGCATGACACCTCCCCTGCGACTCGTCATCACCGGCTGCGGCGGCATCGCTGGCGCCTGGCTCGACAGCCTGGTCAAGCGCGACGACGTCGCCCTCGTCGGCTTCGTCGATCTCGACCCCAAGCGTGCCGCCGAGCGGGCCGGAAAGTACGCCGCGGGTGCCGCCACCGGCGCCGATCTGGCCCAGATGATCGACCAGGTGAAGCCCGATGTGGTCTGCGACCTGACCATCCCGGACGCCCACGCCGATGTCGCCTGCCTGGCCCTGTCCAAGGGCTGCCATGTGCTGGCCGAAAAGCCGATGGCCTCGTCGATGGCCGACGCGCGGCGCGTCCTCGCCGCCGCCAAGACTGCAGGCAAGGTCCACGCGGTGATGCAGAACCGCCGCTATCTCAACGGCATCCGCCGCTTCCGCGAGACGGTGCAGGGCGGCACGCTCGGCAAACTGGCTGAGCTTCACGCCGACTTCTTCATCGGCGCGCACTTCGGCGGCTTCCGCGACGTGATGAAGCATGTGCTGCTGCTCGACATGTCGATCCACTCGGTCGACCAGGGCCGCTACATCGGCGGACTCAAGCCGGTGGCGGTCAATGCCCTGGAATGGAATCCCCCGGGCTCCTGGTACGCCCATGGCGCCTCGGCCCTGGTCTGCATCGAGTGCGAAGGCGGGGTCCGCTTCACCTATCGCGGCAGCTGGTGCAGCGAGGGCGCCAACACCTCGTGGGAGTGCGCCTGGCGCGCGGTCTGCACCTCGGGCAGCGCGACCTGGGATGGCGGCGACGAGGTCAAGGCGGACGCCACCGACACCGCCAAGGAGGGATTCCTCAAACCCAAGCGCGAGGTCACCGTCCCGCCGCTGCCGCAACTCGCCCACACCGGCCACGCCGGCTGCCTCGACGACATGATCACCAGCATCCGTGCCGGCCGCGAACCGATGACGGCAGGTTCCGACAACATCCATTCCCTCGCCATCATCCACGCCGCCATCGCCAGCGCCGAACGGCAAGGCGCCCGCGTGGCCATCGAATCCATCTAGCCCAGGGGCTTCGCCCCTACGGCCTTTCAGGCCTACCCCCGGGCTTTGTCTCGGTTCGGTTTCGTCGGGGGCCTCCGAAACCGTGGCGGCATCGGCTTCGCCGATCGTATGCCGCCACCACCGATCGGCGCCCGACCACCCATACACACCATCCCCACACGCTAGGAACCACCCCATGCCCCATCCCCTCCACGACATCCGCATCGGCACCCTGGTCGGCGGCGGCGCCGACACCGTCGACAAGCTGAAGTTCCTCCTGCCGCACGGCTTCGAGAGCTTTTCGATCACCTTCTGGCAGCAGCTCGGCGACACCCAGCTGCCGCGCCTGGCCGAGCAGGTGCGCAAGACGCTGGACGGCACCAACGCTGTGATCAGCACCATCGGCGTGTTCGGCAATCCGCTCGAGACCACCGAGATCGACCAGAAGACCCTGGCCGGCTGGGAGGCCGCCATCGACCACGCCAAGGACTTCGGCGCCGACATCGTCTCCGGCTTCGCCGGCCGCCTGCGCGGCAAGAAGATCCCCGAGAGCATCCCGCGCTTCAAGGAGGTGTTCGGCCGCCTTGCCGACCGCGCCGCCGCCAAGGGCGTGCGCCTGGCCTTCGAGAACTGCGCCATGGGCGGCGACTGGAATGGGGGCGACTGGAACATCGCCCAGGGCCCCGACGCCTGGCAACTGATGTTCGACGCCCTGCCCGCCAAGCACGTCGGCCTGGAGTGGGAGCCCTGCCACCAGATGGTCCGCCTGTGCGATCCCATCCCGCAGCTCGACGACTGGGCGGCGCGCCTCTTCCATATCCACGGCAAGGACGCGACCATCGACCACCAGCGCATCGCGCGCTACGGCATCGGCGCCTCGCGCGAATGGTGCTGGCACCGCACCCCGGGATTCGGCGACAGCGACTGGACCCGCATCATCAGCAAGCTGCGCCAGAACGGATTCAAGGGCTCGATCGACATCGAGGGCTGGCACGACCCGGTCTACCGCGGCGACCTCGAGTACACCGGCCAGGTCCACGGCCTGAACCACCTGATCCGCTGCCGCGGCGGCAAGACGGCGGTCTAGGAGCCCGTCGGAAATACGCCACATACCGCCCGGTGCCCTACCCTGGGCAATGGGCGTAGACATCGCTGGTCCTGCTCAGCGCGC
>JFJP01000286.1_pt1 | contig 29279 bp, 26 predicted proteins | sample 431651 | NCBI WGS metagenome assembly JFJP01 (sample SAMN02602958, study PRJNA72255) | Microbial mat metagenome, whole genome shotgun sequencing project. | biome: fresh water; feature: sink hole; material: water; isolation source: purple microbial (photo- and chemosynthetic) mats found in... | reverse complement strand
CGCCATTTCCAACGTGGTCCCGCCCTTCCATCCGGTGCTGGAGGCCTGGGCCAGGCGCTACTTCCAGACCGAGCCGCTCTGGGTCGAACCGGGCATCAAGACCGGCCTCAAGATCCTCCTGGACAATCCCCTGGAACTTGGCGCAGACCGGATCGTCAACGTGGTGGCGGGTCTGGAGAAGTTCGGCGCGCCGCTCATCGCCATCGACTATGGCACCGCTACCACTTTCGATGTGGTGAACGACAAGCGGGAGTACCTCGGCGGCCTGATCCTCCCCGGCATCAAGATCGCTGCGGAAGCCCTGTCGACGCGGGCTTCCCGTCTGCCCAGGGTGGAGATCGCCAAGCCGGAGCGCCTCATCGGCAGGAACACCGTGCAGGCCATGCAGTCGGGCCTCTTCTACGGCTACGTGGGTCAGGTGGACGGCATCCTGGAACGGCTGCTCAAGGAGCTGCCTGGTAGCCCCATCGTGGCGACGGGGGGCCTCGCCAAGGCCCTGGCAGCGGAGAGCGCTCATGTCCAGCACCTGGAGCCGGATCTGACCCTGGAGGGTTTGAAGATCCTCTGGCTGAAGAACCGGCGTTGAACGAGGCCATCTTCGATATCGCCATCGTCGGCGCAGGCCCGGCAGGATCCACCCTGGCGCGCCTCCTCGCTGAGCGCTACCGGGTGGTATTGGTGGATCGCAGGAACCTGGCCGAGGATGAGCCGGAACCTCGGTTCCGGAAGGCCTGCGGCGGGCTGGTGGCGCCGGATGCACAGGCCATGCTTGCGCGGTTGGGTCTGGGGCTTCCGCAGTCGGTTCTGGTGGGCCCCCAGCTCTTCGTGGTACGCACCCTGGATCTGAAGACAGACCTGGAACGCTACTACCAGAGGTTCTATTTCAATGTCGATCGAGAGCGCTTTGACCGGTGGCTTGCGTCCCTTGTGCCGGAGCATGTGGACTGTCGCTTTGCCACGGAATGTACGGGTATTCACCAGGACGGTGAGGGCTTCCGCCTGATCCTTCGCAATACCGCTGGGATGACTGACGTCCGGGCCCGGATCATCGTGGGGGCGGATGGGGCTCGCTCGAAGGTGCGCGCCCAGGGCGTTTCCGCGTGGCCTTCCGCGCCCTGTGAATACATCGCTGTGCAGGAATGGCTCGAGGCCGATGCCCCGCCGCCCTGGTTCTCGGTGGTGTTCGATCCCACCCTCACGGACTTCTACGCCTGGACGATTCCCAAGGGGCATTCCATCCTGCTTGGGGCGGCCCTGCCTCCCGGTGCGCACGCCCGTGCGCGTTTCGACTCACTCAAGACACGGCTGCAGCGGCATGGATTCGTCTTCGGCTCTTTGCAGCGGCGGGAAGGCCAATTTCTCCTCCGCCCGGGGCTGGCTGGAGGACTCCCGCAGATGCCGCCAGGCCTTCTGCTCATCGGAGAAGCGGGGGGGTTCATCAGTCCCAGTTCGGCGGAAGGGTTCAGCTACGCTTTCAAGAGCGCCCTGGCGGCCGCCGAGGTTCTGAACCAAAGTCTGGATGCGGTCTCGCCGCGGTTCTTGCGAGCCACAGCCGGATTGCGCAACCAGCTGCGCCTCAAGAACCTGAAAATCCCGTTCATGTACAACCCCATCCTGCGTCAAGTTGTCATGGCTTCCGGGATCAACCACCTGCCCATGGTGAAGCTGGGATGAACCACCCGGTCTGATCTTCTTCCATCCCTGCGCAGGCGATTCATATTGGTTGTGCAACGCGGGTCTTCAGGTTCTCGTTTTCGTCAGGTGATTGCATGCCCCTTCCTCTGATTCACCTCGCCCAGACTGATTCCACCCAGGCCTTCCTGGTGCGCCACCCCGAGCTGGGCCCCTGCGGCGTCCTGGCGGATGCCCAGACGGCCGGACGGGGAAGGGGGGGGCATGCCTGGGAGAGTGCTCCGGAGGCAGGGCTGTGGCTCTCGGCCCGGCTCCCCCTCCCGGCACTGGCAGCGGGAGTGATGCTGCAGCGGGCCATGGCCGCGGTGATCGCGGCACTGGAACCCTGCGGGGTGACGCTCGGCTTGAAGTGGCCCAACGATCTGGTGGCCTGGGACAAGGATCAGTTGGTGAAGGTGGGGGGCATCATCGGCGAAATGGGCAAGGGGCACATGATCCTGGGCGTGGGTGTGAACCTCACGGCGGCACCCGTGATCCCCGAGCGTGCCATCCCTCCTGCGGCTCTGGCGGCAGTCGGAGCCTTGCGCCTGCCGCATCGACTCCCCCTCGCGGAGGAGATCCTGTCCCGCTGGCAGGACCTGGAACACGTTCCCGAGCCGCCCTTTTCCTGGCCTCAGGAGGGTGACACCATTCGCTGGGAGGATGGGCAGGGCACCTGCCTGGGCTGGGCTGAGGACGGGCGCCTGAAGGTGCGCACAGGTATGGGCATCGAGCTGCTCAGCGTGGGTGACGTGAGCGGTCTCCGGGCCTGATGGCAAGAGGGTGTTCCTGCCTTGGAGTTCAGAGCACCCGCAGCCACAGCCCCTTGAGGTAGAACCCTTCCGGGTGGTTCAGGGCGTAGGGATGGTCCGAGGGCTGGCCGAGGTGGGCGAGGATCTGGGCCTCCCGTCCGGCCTCCAGCAGGGCTGTCCAGACGGCTTCCTGGAAGCGGGAACGATCCAGGTGCTGGGAGCAGGAGAAGCACCAGAGCAGGCCACCCTTGGCGGTGGCGCGGGCTCCCAGGCGGAAGACGTCCTTGTAGGCCTTGAAGGCCTTGTCCACGTCCTTGCGCTGTTTGGCGAAGGCTGGAGGGTCCACGATGACCCGGTCCCAGCTCTCGGGCTCCAGGTCCCGCAACAGCTCGAAGGCGTCCCCGGCCATGCGCAGGTGCCGTTCGGGGTCCAGGCCGTTGGCGGCCCAGTCCTTCTCCGCCTGGTCCAGGGCAGGAACGGAAATGTCCAGGGTGGCCACCTCCGCAGCACCACCCAGGCCTGCATGAATGGAGAAGCCGCCCGTGTAGCCGAAGGCGTTCAGCACCCGGCAGCCATCGGAGACGCGACCCACCGTCAGGCGGTGCTCGCGCTGGTCCAGGAAGAAACCCGTCTTCTGGCCCCGCAGCAGATCGACCGTGAGCTTGGCCGCGCCTTCGCGGAGCGTGATGGGACCGGCGAGGCTGCCCTTCAGGAGCCGGTTCACGGGCTCGAGGCCTTCCTCCTTGCGCCCGGACTGGCTTCGTTCCACGAAGATGGCGATGCCGCTGGCCTTGGCCAGGGCGAAGAGTTCGGGCCACCAGACCTCGCGCAGCGTCTCCAGGCCCGCCGTCCCTACCTGGAGCACCAGGGCCTGGGCGTAGCGGTCCACCACCAGGCCCGGCAGGAGATCCCCCTCGCCGAAGACCCACCGGCAGCCAGCCTCGGGATCCTCCAGCCCCAGGGTCTTGCGAAGCGCCAAGGCCTGTTCGAACCGCTCCTTGAAGAAGGCGGCGTCCAGCGGGGCGTCCTCGAAGCGGAAGATCCTCACGGCCAGAGGGTTGGACGTGGAGGCGGTGCCCACGGCCAGCACATTGCCGGAGGCGTCCGCCAGCCGCACCAGGGTGGAGGCGGGGGGCTCCGCCAGCGCCCCCGAATAGACCCAGGGATGCAGCTTGGAGAGGAGGGCCTCCTTGCCGGGCTTCAGGTGGAGGATCGGGTAGGGCCAGTGGGCATGATTCATCGTCATTCCCCCATCATGACGCAATTGTAGAAACCGGGAGGGGAGCCAGGGAGTGAGTTCCGGGCGGTTGGTTTTCGTAGGCATTCTCGCTCGTACCATCTGGGTTCGGTTTCAAGGAAAACCATTCAGCCGGGGATGGACGGGGAGTGGCGAGGATGTGCTCCAGATGGCGTGTCGCTGGCCTCTTGGCCCCGCTCGCTTTCGCGAGGCGCACGGCAAGTCGTGCGCGTTCAGGGAGGGACGGCGCTCTGCCCACGCCAGCGTGGGCTGGGCGCCGTCCCTCCCTGAACCGGGGGCCAGGAGGCCGGTCCATGTCGATCTCATCCCCGTGAATCCCCGGTGATCCCCGGCTGCTTTTTTCCACAAAGGTGACGCCTGGCCCAGGGGCCTGAACGACTTCGGATATTTATGTAAATGCTCTGGGGGCGGGTTCAGCCTCGGAGTGCTGCTGGGCGCTGCAGGATGACCTTGAGGGCCGCCGCCAGAGCCTCGATCTCCCTTTCCCGGGTCCCCGGCAGGAGGCTCACCCGCAGAACGCTCCGGGCTTCCGCCTCGTCATAGCCCAGGGCCAGGATGGCGTGGCTGGGTTTGGTGGCGCCACTTTGGCAGGCGGAACCCGTGGATACGGCAAAACCGGCCAGATCCAGAGCTGCCTGCACCGCTGCCCCCGCATGGCCCCTTAGCAGCAGGGCGCTGGTGTTGGGCAGCCTGGGCAGGTCCTTGCCGATGGCCGCATACTCCGGGGACCAGGACAGGACCTCCGCCTCCAGGCGATCCCGCAGGGGAGCCAGGAGGGCGTTCTGTTCCAGCCGTTCCGGCAGGAAGCGCACGGCCTCCGCCAGGCCCAGGATGGCTGGGAGGTCCTCGGTGCCGCCCCGGCGGCGCCGTTCCTGGGGGCCTTCCAGGAGAGGCAGCCAGGGGAGGTTCGGACTCATCCAGAGCAGTGCAGCTCCCCGGGGGCCGCCCATCTTGTGGGCCGAGAACACCGCCGCGTCGCAATCGGAGAGGTCCACGGGAAGCTTGCCCCAGGCCTGGGCACAATCCTTCAGGCGCAGGGCTCCGGGTACCTGGGGCATTCCGTAGAGGAGCCCTGTTTCGTTGTTGGCCGCCATCTGGACGATGGTCGCAACTTCCTCCAGGGCGCAGGGCAGCCACCGGACCTGGGGCCAATCCTTCAAGGGGTTCAGGCAGGCGCTGTGCTCTCCCGGAAAGACGGCAGCGGGCTTGTTCCCCACGGCGATCCGGAGCCCCCAGATCATCTGATGGAGGGCTTCGGTGGCGCTGGAGCAGAACACGATCTCCCCTGGAGATACGCCCAGGCTCTGGGCGATGCCATCCCGGGCCGTCTCCAGCAGCTGCCGGGCCCGCTGGCCCTCCCAGTGGATGCTGGTGGGATTGGCCCATCCCTCCACCAAGGCCTTCGCCACCGTCTCCACCACCGAAGGCAGGGGCGGCACCGTGGCGTTGGCATCGAAGTAGAGGCGCTGCATGTCTCGAGGATACCCCAGGTTCTGGAAGGTCTTCCCTTCGAGGGGCATTGGTTGCAATCTGGGCCCATGTCCACGCCACTTCATCCCCAAAACGTCATCGCCCTGGTCTGGGACTTCGACAAGACCCTGATCCCAGGCTACATGCAGGATCCGATCTTCGAGGAATACCGGATCGATGACGAGACGTTCTGGCGGGAAGTGAACGCCATCCCGGCCTACTGTCGGCGGTTCGGCGTCCACATGCACCCCGACAGCGCCTACCTCAACCATCTGCTCACCTATGTCCACCACGGGAAGATGCCCGGCCTGACCAACGCGAAGCTGCGGGAACTGGGTGCGCGGATCCGCTTCCATCCGGGCTTGCCGGAGTTCTTCCAGACCGTGAAGGAGGAACTGGCGCAGGTGCCCGAAGCCCTGCGGTTCGAGCTTCGCCTGGAACACTACATTGTCTCCACGGGGCTGCGGGAGATGATCGAAGGCAGCGCCATCCGGCCCTACGTGGACGGCATCTGGGCCTCGGAATTCATCGAGGCGCCGCCGCCGCCGGGCTTCGATCCCGAAGCGACGCAGAATCTGGATGCTCCCATCCAGACGGGCGCCCTGTTCGCGGTGGAAGGCATCAGCCAGATCGCCGTGGCCTACGACAACACGAGCAAGACGCGGGCGCTCTTCGAGATCAACAAGGGGAGCAATACCCAGCAGGGCCTCGATGTGAACGCCAAGATGCGCCCCGAGGATCGCCGGGTGCCCTTCAAGAACATGATCTACATCGCCGATGGTCCCAGCGATGTGCCCGCCTTCTCGGTCATGCGCCAGTCCGGCGGCACGGCCTACGCCGTCTACCTGTCCGACAAGAGCGGCGAGCGCATCCGGGAGGAGAGCCGACGCAGTCTGGAACAGGTGGAGCGGCTCCGCAAGGACGGGCGAGTGGACCACTACGGCCCTGCGGACTACCGCCCCGAGAGTCCCACAGCGGACTGGCTCATCATGCGCGTGAAACAGATCGCCGAAGGCCTCATCGCCGAGCGGCGGGCGGCGCTGAAGGAGCGCGTAGGCGCGCCCCCCGTCCATCTGCCACATTAGCGCCCCGGCATGTTCCATCCCACCGCACCCTGCAGCTTCCGTTTCCGGGAGAAGGCCTCCATCTTCCTGACGGAGCTGCATCCTGCTGCCGACGCGGAGGAACGCGCCGCCATCCAGGCGAAGCTCCGCAAGCGGGATTTCGATGCCAGCCACCACTGCACGGCCTGGCGCCAGGGCGTGCCCGTCCTCTTCCAGGGCTGTGACGATGACGGCGAGCCCTCGGGCACGGCGGGAGCCCCCATGTTGCGGGTGCTGGAGGGCGAGGACCTGACGGACCTCCTGGCGGTCTGCATCCGCTGGTTCGGGGGGACGAAGCTCGGCACGGGCGGCCTGGTCCGGGCCTATACCGAAGGTCTTCAGGGCGTTCTCGCCGAAGCTCGTCGGAACGGGCTCCTTGAGGAAGTCCGGATCTTCCGCCGGGGTGCCATCGCTGTCCCTCCCGGGCAGGCCCATCTCCCCTTCGCCACCCTGGGCGCCTTTCCGGAAGTGGAGGTGCTGGGGCAGGACTTCGATGCTGAGGGAGCCGTGGTCCGCTTCCGCGTGCCGCCGACCCGAGCGGCTGCTGTGGAAGCTGCCTGGCGGGAACGCAGCCGCGGCGGCGCCATTCGATGGGAAGATACCCAAGCCCTCTGATCGCTGGTCATGGCGATCCTTCCTGGAGGTTCCGTGCGCGTTCCATCCATCCTTCTCTTCACCGTCTGCCTCTGGCTGGGCTTTCCTCTTTTGGCCCAGACCACCGTGCAGGCGATCGGGGGGGACCCTTTCGGGGTCTGCGTGGTGCGCGGGACTGCGGCGACAAGTGGAAGCGCCTTTGAGGGTCTGGGCTCCGCAGCGGCGCTCGAAGCGTCCCTGCTGGAACCCCTCCCGGAAACAGCCGGAAGAGCTCTGTATCCCGTGGCCCTGGGGTCGGGCTCTACGGCCTTCCTGTTCAAGGGCGATCAGCCGCTGGAGCTGACTGGAGGGCTGCGCGGGCCGGTGATCCTGGACGAGGCCGCCCGCCAGGAGCTGCTCCGAACCTGGTGGCAGGCCTACACGCACCAGGCCTCCCAGGTCGTCCAGAAGGATCTCTACGAGCCTGTGGTGGAGACCTATCTGACCTCCATGCTCTCCCGCCGACTGGGCCTGGATGGCTCGGGTACGAGCAGCTGGCGCCCCTGGAAACACACGTCGGTGGACGAGGTGGTGGGACTGCTGCTGGGCACGGAATCCATCCGCTTGGCCATGCAGCGCGACAGGATGCTGGACAAGGCGGACGTTCCCGAGGCAGCGGACCAGCCTCTGCCCGCAGGGGCGGCACCCCCTGAGCTTCCGGTGCCTGTCTTCGACGCAAGCAAGGTCGTGGTGGAGCCGATGGCCTTCCGGGTGCCCCGGGAATGCTTCTATTTGCGCAGCGAACGGTTTTCGGACTTCGTCTGGCTGCGCGGACTGCTGGACGTGTGGGGGGGGGAATTCCGCAACCTGCTAGCCACCCGCGGCTCGGACTACCAGCTGCGAACGAAGCTGGAACGCCAGCTGGCCCTGCGGGAGACAGCCCTGAGCCGCCGGTTCGGGGGGTTCGTAGTGGAAGACGTGGCGTTGATCGGCACGGACACCTTCTTTCGGGAAGGTTCGGCTGTGGGTGTCATCTTTCACGCGAAGAATACCCATAGGCTTGCTGGGCATCTGGTGGAACTGAGGCGGCAGGCGCATCAGGAGGATCCAGGAACAGTCCTGGAAACCGTGAGCATCGGGGGGCGGGAGTGCTCCCTGCTGAGCCGTGCCGACAACGCCGTGAGGTCCTTCTATGCGGCCGAGGGTGATTTCCATCTGGTGACGAATTCCCGGTGGATCCTCGAGGCTTTCCTCAAGACTGCCCAGGATCGAAACGCGTCCCTGGGAAGTCTGGCGGAGTTCCAGTTCGCCCGGAGCCGCATGCCGGTATCGCGCAAGGACCCGGCTTTCCTCTACCTCTCGGACCCGTTCTTCTGCAATCTGGTGGGTCCGGCCTACCGGGTCGAGATGACCCGGCGCGCCCAGGCCGGGGCGGAACTGGCCGTGCTTGCCTTGGCCCGGTTGGCCGCCCAGGCGGAGGGCGAGGGGGAGCTTGATCTGCCCCAGCTCACCCAGGAGGGGTACCTGCCCAAGGGCTTCGGGCTTCACGCTGATGGCACCGGATTAGTGCTTCGTGACGGCCAGTATGTGGATTCCATGCGCGGGGGGCGCGGCACCTTTCTGCCGGTCCCCGATGTGCCCCTGGACGGCATCACGGCCTCTGAAGCAGCGGCCTACCGTCGTTTTGCAGAGACCTACGCCCAGCTCTGGACGAACACGGATCCCGTGTTCGGGGCCATCACGCACCGGGCTGCTCTGCTTGGCCGCGAAAGGGTCGCGCTGGAACTGCACATCAGCCCCTACGCCAAGTCCCGGTACGGCCTGCTCACGAATTTCCTTGGCCAGGCTGGTGCCTGGCGGCTGAACGCCATCAAGGGCGATCTTTTGTCCGTGGAACTGGTGACGAAGGCCCCTGGGGAAACCCGGACGGAACCCTGGGAACTCAACCGCCTCTTTGGCGGCTTGCGGGATTTCTCCATTTCCTTCCAGATCCGGCAAGGAGAGCTGGTGCCCGACCAGAGCTGGGGAAGGCTCTTCGAGACCAGCTTCCGGGGCTACCTCGGCCAATACAAGCCCTTCTCGGGGGGCATTGCGGATTTCCTGTTCCGGGGTGGTGGGGCCAAACCGGACGTCCAGGGGTATTACCAGCCCCGGGGGTTGGGTGACGAGGACGGGGGAACCGATGCGAAAGGAGTGTGGGGCCGCCGCTTCACCGATTTCATCGTTCTTGGCCTCGACCGGAAGACCCTGGAGGACGTGACCCCTCGGATGGGCCTCCGGAAGGCGGAACGCCCGGCCCAGGTGAGGCTTGCTCTGGGGGATCTCGCGGGCAGCCGGATGGCAACCTTCCTGACCGCCCAGCTCTACACCCGTGAGCGCAGGATCTCCGCCGGGAATGCCCTGTTGCTCCAGAATCTCAGCCGACAGCTGCGCATCGAACCGAAGGATGCCCTGGGGGTCGCCGAGGGCTTGCTGGGTGAGCGGATCACGTGCCCTCTGGGCGGCACCTACGGGCTCACCCCTGCGAACCGCTGGGTTTCCTCCGCCTGGCGGGAGGAAAGACTGGGCCAAGTCGAGACCGTGCCGGAAGGGTATCGCCATCCCGGCCTGGACTGGCTCCAGGGAGCCGCCCTCGAGTTCAGCATCGATTTCACCTCGCTCCGGACCCGCCTTGAGCTGCTGGTGGATCCCCGCAAGGGGCCCGCCTCCGCGCACCAGGAGTGACCTCATACAGATTCGCATTCAAAAAGATAAATATTCACCACCAAGAACACCAAGGGGGCACTAAGATCACCAAGAACAATGCGAGTGCTGGTTATGTTTTTGGTGATTTTGATGTTTTGTCTTGGTGAACTTGGTGGTAGTGCTTTTTTATCTTTTTGAAAGCAACCATGTATCAAAGGTAGGTGCGCGCCCCCACGAAGGTTTTCCGGTAGTAGCTGTCCGCAAGTTGCCCCCGGCAGATGCTCTTGCCGCGGCTGGGGGCGTGGATGAAGGTGCCGTCGCCCACGTACAAGGCGACGTGGGACACGCGGCCTGGGCCGCCCGTGGCAAAGAAGAGCAGATCGCCTTCCCGGAGTCCGGCCACAGGTACCGCAGTTCCCGCTTCAAACTGCTCCCGGGAGGAGCGGGGGAGTTCGAGGCCGTTCAAGCGGTAGACGGACATCGTGAGGCCGCTGCAGTCGAAGCCCTCAGGGGTGGTGCCACCCCAGAGATAGGGCACGCCCAGATAACTCTGCGCTGTTGCCACGAGCTGGAGGCGCAGGCTTTCGCTGTCCTGGGGGCGCGCCAGGGTGGGCGTTTCCGGCGCGACCAGGTAGAACTCCCGGATCACATCTGCGGAGCGCAGGGCTTCCGCCTTGAGCCGGGCCGCCTCCCGGGTGGGGAAGTCCCCGAAGCGCACCCGGTAGAGGCCCTTGGCGGAGGCGTAGTAGGTGGCTTCCAATCCCTGGGCCTGGAGGGCTTCTGATAACCGAACCGCATTGTCCACCTGGGCGAAGGCTCCCACCTGGATGGTGTAGCCCAATCGAGCCAAGGGCTTGGCGGCAGGCCGCACCACCGTGGTTTCGACTCGGGGGTTGCGCCAACACCCCATGGACGTCAGGAACAAGCCCAAAACCAATGGGATCGAGAGAAAGCGCTGTAGCGTGCGATCTGGCATGCCTCTCATCCTGAAAAAAATCCTCTCCGGGCTTGGATATTCTCGCCAGGCAGCGCGAAAAATGCATAAGGTGGTTTAAAATACCAAATTGCTTGAATTTTGAAACATGACTTTTTTCTCAACCGAAGCAACAGCAAAGACCGGAGTGGACCCCCCATGACCCGACACACCCGTTATACCGCTTTGGCGGCCTGGATTGTCGCAGCCTCCCTGGCTCCCCAGGCCTTCGCCTCGGGTTTCCAGCTCCGGGAACAGAGTCCCAGTGCCCAGGGGACGTCCTTCGCGGGCGTTACTGCTGGCGGCGCCGATATCGGCAGCATGTTCTTCAACCCTGCGGCCATGACCCTGTTCCAGGGGCACCAGTCGGTCATCGGGTTCAGCTATGTCATGCCCAAGGCGAAGCTGGAGAATGCCGAGGGTACTATTCTGGGCGGGCCTGTATCGGGGTCAAGTACCACTTCCAATGCAGCCCAGAGTGCCCTGCTGCCAAATCTCTACGCCATGTGGAGCCTGAACCCCGACCTGAAGCTGGGCCTCTCCGTCAACGCCCCCTTCGGCATGGCCACGGAATATGACGACACTTCAGTGGCCCGCTATCACGCTCTGAAGTCGGACCTCAAGGTCATGGATATTGCTCCCAGCATCGCTTATCGAATCAACCCGCAGTGGTCCCTGGGTGCGGCCTTGGTGGCCCGCAAGGCCGAGGCGGAGCTGACGAATGCCCTGCCTTTTGCCGCCACTGCCTCCGCTTCACTCAAGGGCAGCAAGTGGGGCTACGGTTATCGCATCGGTGTGGTCTTTCAGCCCACCGAGGCACTGCGGTTCGGTCTGGCTCATCATTCCGCCATGTCCCTGAACTTGAGCGGAGATGCGACGTTCTCGAACCTTCCTTCCCCACCTTTCACGGACGGTCACGCTACAGCCGAGTTGAATCTTCCCAGCACGACTTCCCTGGGCGTCCAGGTGGAGGCATCTCCGGCCATCACGATCCACGGTGAGATCGCCCGGACGGGCTGGTCCACCTTCAAGGAACTGCGCGTGAAATTCAGCACTGGTGCGGCGGACTCCGTGACGGAGGAAGAGTGGCGGGACACCTGGTTCTACGCCCTGGGGCTCACCTGGAAGGCTTCGGACGCCTGGACCCTCCGGACCGGTATCGCCTACGACCAGGGTGCGGTGAAGGACGAGTATCGTACGCCCCGCATTCCCGACGGCAACCGGACCTGGGTTTCCCTGGGGGCTGGCTACGCCTTCAGCCAGAAGATCTCCGTGGATGTCGCCTACACCCATATCTTCGTGACGGATGGGCCTCTGGAGCTGAAGGCCACTTCCACGGGTAATCTCTACCGCGGCGACCTGAGTGGCAACTACAAGAACAGCATCGATATCCTCTCCGCTCAGGCCAAGTTCCAGTTCTGAGGCTGGCTGGCCAAAGGGGTCACTGCCCTCAGCGATAGGTCAAGGACAGCCCCACGCCCACTTCCAGGAGGTTCGCCACCCGGGAGAGGGCGATCTTTGAGCTGAGATCCGTGCAGTGGCAGGCATGGAGCACGTGGGACCGCAACTGTGCGAAGTAGGCGAGGGTTCCGTCCAGCTGCCGTTGGGACGGCTGCTGCAGGTGGAAACCGCCGATGACATCCACGATGCGGGATTCCGAGCAGACCTCCTTCGCGTATTCGACGATGTTGCAGATCCCGGCATGGGAACAACCGGTGATGATGACCAGGCCTTCCGGCGACTGGTAGGCGAGGGCCGAATCCTCGGGGACGAGGTCTGCCTTGTCCTCGCCCTCCTTGCGTCCGAAGGTGAGGGTGCCTTCGAAGTCATAGCGCCGGGGGATCTCCCCTAGATAGACGAGCCTCGGACTCAGGCGCTGAGGCTTGTTGCTCAATTGCAGCTTGAAATGCTTGGCCAGCTTCGCCTCGGACATCAGGGATCCAGCTTCAGCAAACCTCTCGTCCTGCACGCTCACCAAGGTCTTCGGGTGGGCCACGACAATGGGTTTGCGGTACGGGAGATTTTCGAGTTCCAGTTCGGTGTAGTAGCGGATCAGGGGGTCCAGTCCCCAGGTGTGGTCCTGATGCCCGTGGGAAAGCGCGACATAATCGAGCTGCGCCAGGCTCAACCCCAGCTTCTGGGCGTTCTGCAGGAAGATGCCAGAGTAGCCCGTATCGAACAGCACGCGCCTTTCCCCCTCTTCGATCAGGAAGGACAGTCCCGGCTCCGCAAGGAAATACCTGTCGATGAGGGTGTTGTTATCGACTAGCACCGTCAGTTTCATGGACAAACCTTTCTAGCTCATGGGTCGATCGCCTTCCCAGGTGATGAGCATCCGCTCCACCAGAGGTTCCATGCGGGCCAGGGCCTCGGTGATGTCTGCCATGGCCAGGTCCCGGTGGGTGATGAAACGCAGGGCGCTGCCCACGGGAAGGACGCGGACGCCCGCCTCCTCCAGGAGCTGCAGGGCGGTGGCGGTGTCCACCACGGGAACGAGCACGATGTTGGTCTCCGGTGCGGTCACATTCAGGCCGAAGCGCTGCAGACCCTGGGCCAGATGTTTCGCCTTGGCGTGATCCTCGGGGAGGCGGGGCAGGTAGTCCAGAGCCACCAGCCCCGCAGCGGCAACGACGCCACCTTGGCGAACGCCTCCCCCCAGCATCTTCCGGATGCGACGGGCTTCCCGAACGAAGGCCTGGGAGCCGCACAGGATCGATCCCATGGGAGCCCCGAGCCCCTTGCTGAGGCATACGTTCACCGTGTCGGCTCCCGCCGCCAGGGCCGGGAGGGATTCACCCAGGGCCGCCGAGGCGTGCCAGAGGCGGGCCCCGTCCAGATGCACCTTGAGGCCGCGTTCGTGGGCCAGATCCGTGAGCTGTCGCGTCTGGTCCACAGACAGACACGTGCCTCCCGCGAAGTTGTGGGTGTTCTCGATGCAGAGGAGGGAAGTCCGCAGAACGTAGTAGGGTCCGGGGTTGCCGATGGCCTTCCAGAGCTGGAGGGGGGTGCTTCTTCCGGGACCATCGTCCCAGGCCAGTGCTTCGGGCATGCCTCCCGCCAGCCAGGCCGGGGTTCCCAGCTCCGAACCCAGCACATGGGCCTGAGCGGGCGCCAGGAAGCGGTCACCGCGCTGGAGATGAAGCATCAGGGCGATGAGGTTCGCCATGCACCCCGTGGGGGTCCAGAGCCCGGCTTCCTTGCCCAGCAGCTCCGCCACCCGGCGTTCCAGTGCGTCCATGGTAGGGTCCCGCTCCAGGACATCGTCGGCTACGACAGCGGAGGCCATGGCCGCCCGCATCTCCGGCGAGGGCTGGGTGACAGTATCGGAACGGAAATCGAGAGTGCGCATGGGAGTAGTGAAGCACCGAAGGGTGTTCCTGTAACCGGCTTTTCCTCCGAAATTCTGTAGATCCGTTCCGGGGCTCCAGGACCCTGGGGTGTATCCTGCCACCTCCCCCACGGCAGGGTCCTGAATGCAATCGATCCCGCGAGCGGCCCTGCCAGACAGGCTATTTGGTTGCGTGGGAAAAGCCCGACGCGGAGGCGCGGAGAAAAGCAGAGGATCGCCGAGGGGGTTTTTCCTCCGCGCTCCTCATTGCTCGTCAGCACCTCCGCGTTGAGCTTTTCCCCTTCTGCATCCGAACAGGCCGTCCTCGATGTTTTTCCTGAACACTGAACGCTGTTCGCACCACCCTTCGTTATCGGTTGCGGCCTTGGCGGGGCCTCCCGAGATCACGTTCGGGGACGAGGTCGTAATCCTCGGCAAGCAAGGGAAGGTCGAGATGAATCTGGACGAGTATTCGAAGACCTCGGACAGCCCAGGTTGGGATGAAATGTCCACCAGCATCGGAAACCAAACTCCCAAGTGCGTCGTCTACCACCCGAACCGGCACACTGCGCGGCGATGCGGGGGAGAACATCGCGGGCCGTCATCTCTGGCACACTGTTCCTTTGCGTCGGAGCGTGAATGAATCTGTTCCATGCCATGCTGCTTGGTCTGATCCAGGGCCTGACGGAATTCCTGCCGGTATCCAGCACGGCGCACTTGACCCTGGCGGAGAACCTGTTGTTCAAGCGGAGCATGCCCCTGGCCTTCGATGTGCTGCTGCACGTCGGGACCCTCCTGGCCCTGGGAGTGTACTTCCGGCGGGACTTGGCCAGGATCCTCCTGGGCCTGGTCGGACGGGATCCAGAAGGGCGCCGGTTGGGGCTCTGGCTGCTGGTGGCCATGGTGCCCACCGTGGTCTTCGCCTTGGCGACCCGGCACTTCAAGGAAGCAGCCAAGGAACACATCTGGGTCTACGGTGTGTGTCTTTTCCTCACAGCAGCCATGCTCTACGCGGCCAATGCGATCGCCAAGCGGCGGCAGGGGCGCGGCATCGAGGGTGTGGGGCTGTGGGATGCCCTGGCGGTGGGTTCCATCCAAGGGCTTGGCGGCGGCTTCGGCCTCTCCCGGAGCGGCTCCACCATTTCCGTTGGGGTTTTCCGGGGGCTGGAACTGCCGGCTGCGACCCGGTTCAGCTTCCTCCTGGGCATTCCCACCATCGCCGGAGCCGCAGTCCTGGAGGGTTCCAAACTCCTGAAACCGCTTCTCCAGGGGCAGACGCTTCCCACGGAGATGCTGTTCCCCCCGGGCTCCAGCAATCCAGTCCTGGCATGCCTTGCCGGTGTCCTCGCAGCGGCCATTTCCGGCTATGCCGCCATCGGGCTGCTGGACCGGTTCACCCGCAGGCCGAGGCTCACAGGCTTCGCCGTCTACTGCGTATGCGTGGGAGTGGTGCTGCTGGTCCTTGGCACCAGCTCTCCTCGTTGAGGCATGGGAGGACCGCCCTTGATCCAGCTCTCGGAGGTCGAAAAAGGCTTTCCGGTGAAAGATCGCCGGACCCGGACTTGGCGGCGCATCGAAGCGGTCAAGGGGCTCTCCTTCACGGTGGAACCCGGCGAGATCTATGGTCTGCTGGGGCCCAACGGCGCCGGCAAGTCCACGACCCTGCGGATGATCGCCGGGCTCATGCAGCCCGATCGGGGGCGCATCTCCCTCTGGGGGGTTGATACCCGGGAGGAGCCGGAGCAGTGCCGGTCCATGGTCGGCTACCTGTCCACGGATCTGAGCGTCTACACGCGGTTCACGCCCCGGGAACTGCTGCGGATCTTCGGAGAATTCCAGGGCCTGGACGCCAAGGTGGCCGAGCGGCGCGGGGTCGGTCTGCTGGAGCAGCTGCAGCTGAAAGACTTTGCGGATATCCGGATGGAGGGCTTCTCCACCGGGCAAAAGCAGAAGGTCTCCATCGCCCGGGCCCTGCTGCACGATCCCAAGGTGGTGCTCTTCGACGAGCCCACCACGGGCCTGGACGTGCTCACCGCCAGGACGGTCCTGGAACTGCTGCGTGTCCTCAAGGCCGAGGGCCGGGCCGTCATCGTCTCCACCCATGTGATGCCCATGGTGGAGGACCTCTGTGACCGGGTGGGCATAATCTTCGACGGCCAGCTGCACGGCGATGCCTCTCCAGGGGAGCTGCTGACCCGCTGGCGGGTCCGCAGTCTCGAGGAAATCTTCTTCAAACTGGCGGCCGCAACCTTGGAGGCGAGATGAGGGGGGCCTTCCTGGTCTGCAAGAAGGAATTCCTGGAACTTTCGAAGGACAAGCGGACGCTCTTCTGGACGCTTGGCTTGCCGATCCTGCTCTACCCAATGGCCTTCGCCCTGCTCGCCGGCTTGACGCAGCACGATGCGGTCAAGCTCCTGGGCCGGTCCAGCCGCATTGCCATCCTGGATCCGGCGCAGGTAATGGAGCCTCACCTGAGAAGGGAGGAAGACACCTTTCACCTGATGGGTCAGCCTCTCCAGGATGCCAAAGGTGCCCTGCAAGAGGGCAGCCTGGATCTGCTGGTGGAGGTGGAACCGGGCTCCGCTCAGAAGCTGGCCAGGCAGGAACCCTTCCTCATCCGCATCCTGGTGGATGAGACGGCACCCGCCAGCGAACTGGCCCTGAAGCGCTTGCGGGAGGCTGTCCGGAAGCTCGATGAGGCGCATATCCAGGAACGGCTGGAGGCTCTCCATGCCTCGCCAGACCTGAACCGGCCCAGCCGCATCGTGACCGAGAATATCGCGGGGACCGGTCTGGAAACGGGCAAGGCCCTGGGTTCGTTCCTGCCCTACGTCCTGATGCTCATGATGTTCCAGGGGGCGATGCAGCACGGAATCTACGTCACTGCAGGCGAGAAGGAGCGGGGCACCCTGCAGACCCTGCTGGCGACGCGTTTGCCTCGGAGCCAGATCATCCAGGGCAAGCTGGCCTACATCTTCCTCATGGGCCTCGTGGTCGCCCTGCTCAATCTGGCCAGCATGGGCATCTCCCTGGCCCTGGTCCTGGGTCAAACGGCGGCCCAGCATCCAGGGACAGGGCCCGGGGTCGCGGACCACCTCTCCAGCATGGCCAGTCCCCTTACCCTGTTCCTGTGTTTCCTGCTCCTCGTGCCGCTGGGCCTGCTGTTCTCCAGCTTCATCCTGTTCATGGGGGTCCGGGCCAGGAATACGGCCGAGGCCGGCACCTCCCTGATGCCGGGGCTCTTCGTGATCGTCCTGTTGGGCGCCTTCTCGCTCGCGCCGGGGCTTGAACGGATGGCCTTCCTGCCCTACGTGCCCCTCCTGAACGTGAGTCTTGCGATTCGCAACCTGTTCGGCCAGCAGAGCCAGGTCGTAGAGTATCTGGTGGCGCTGGGCATGACCACGGGTCTGGCGGCCTTGATGACTTGGGCCTCCGCCCGCTTGCTGGATCGGGAATCAGCCCTCTTCACGCAGAAATGACCCACCCACTGCGGCCTTGGATTTCTGCGGTATAGTTAGGCTTTGGTGACAACCTGAGGGCACGCATGGCAACCAAAACGAAGACCACCGGAACCACCATCTCCGTTCCTGCCCAGACTCTGGAAGGAATGTTTTCCGACGCCCTCGCTCTGGTGGAACAGAAGCACGACGACAAGGCCCTGGTGGCGCTGGAAGACGTGCAGGCGGAAGCCGGAAGACAGGAGCGGCTCGATCTCGCGCGGTCGGCGGGCTGCTACGTCAAGGCCCTGCAGGCGCGCCAGCGGAAGGAAGACGGCACACCCGTGAACCCGGAGCTGGCCGCCCAGCTGTCCCTCAATCGGGGTGCTGCGGATGAAGCCTTGGAACTGCTGGACAGGGCGCTCAAGACGCAAAGCCAGGACGGCCGACTGTTCTACCTGAAGGCTACGGCCCACGCCCAGAAAAACGAGACCGAAGCCGCTGCGGAAGCGCTTCACCAGGCCGTGGCGCTGAATCAGGATTTCCTGCACCAGTTCCGTCTCGAGCAGGACTTTGACCGGATCCGCTCCGCAGCGCCTTTCTTGACCCTCGGCCTGGAATAGGATTCCATGCAGGGACCGCGAGGTCTTCATGCCGATCAGCCGCTGCGCGTGGTGGCCATCGGAGGCGGAACGGGTCTGGCTGCCCTGTTGCGGGCTCTCAAGACCGAAGCGGGACGCAGCCGGGATCCCTGGAAGCTCACGGGGATTGTGACGGTCGCGGATAACGGCGGCTCCTCGGGCCGCCTGCGGGCCGAACTGGGCGGGATTCCCCCCGGGGATCTGCGCAATTGCCTGTCCGCCCTGACCCAGGAGGAGTCTGTCCTCTCTGAACTCCTGAACTATCGCTTCAAGGGCGAAGGCAACATGGCCGGGCACTCCTTGGGCAACCTCATGCTGCTGGCCATGGCGGACATCACGGGCGACTGGGTACGGGCCATCCGCCAACTTTCCGGGGTGCTGGTGACCGTCGGGCGTTTGTACCCCTCGACGGTGGTTCCGGTGACCCTCTGCGCGGAAGATTTCCAGGGTCACCGTTATGTGGGCGAGACCTCCGTGAACGGTTGCCAGCAGCCGGTGGCAAGGATCTGGCTGGAACCCTTCGAGGCGGAACCTCTCCCGGAAGCCCTTCTGGCCATCATGCAGGCGGATCTCATCCTGCTTGCCCCGGGGAGCCTGTACACCTCCACCGTCGCCAATCTGCTGATTCCCGAATTGCGGCTGGCTATTTCCAGGATCGAAGCTCCTGTGATCTACGTAGCCAATCTGATGACCGAACCTGGTGAAAGCGCGGGACTGGATCTCGAGACCCATGTCGCTACGCTCCAGGCCTTCGGAGGGTTCCCCCTCCATGCGATCCTTGCCAACAACGCTTCCCTGGCGGTTTCGGTGCTGCGCAGGTACCAGGAAGAAGGCGGCTTTCCCCTCCAGGCGGAAGGGGAGATGCTCTGTGGCGTGCCGTTATATTCCTATCCCCTCCTTGATCCGGAAGCTCCTTTGGCCAGACATCACCCTTCCTTGCTCAACCAGGCCTTGGGGGAAGTCATCGCATCTTTATAGATCCGCGTGAAAGCGGCCGATGAGAAGGACAAGGGTTGGCTTGGACAAATCCGGGACGGACCTGGGATGATGGGCAGAGAGCAAGGAGTGGGCCGCAGATGGGTTTAACGGGTGACCTGACCACGATGGGGCTGGAAGACATCTTCCAGTGGCTTGCCGTGGGCAAGAAGACAGGAGTGCTGGAACTCAAGGGCTTCCTGCACACCAAGCGGGTGTACTTCCACGACGGCAAGGTGAGCAGCGTGTGGTCTTCGGACCCGAGGGAATACCTGGGCCAGTATCTGCTGGCCTACAATCGCATCAACGAGGAGCAGCTGCGGGAGGCCCTGGCGACCCAGGAGGACGAGAACCAGCTCCTGGGCCGGATTCTCGTGAGCCGTCAGCTCATCACGGAAACCGAGATCCGCCGCATCGTCCAGCTCAAGGTGGAAGAATCGATCTACGACACCTTCCTATGGGACGTGGGGTCTTTCGAGTTCCACGATGGCCAGACGCCCCCCCAGAAGACCATGCTCCTGAGCCTGGACGTCACCGGCATCGTGCTGGAAGGTGCGCGCCGTGTGGACGAATGGAAGCGCATCCGGGAGGTCATCAAGGGAGGGGACGCCGTCCTCATCGCCGTCTCCGAAGCCATCGCTGAGAGGCTGCCCCTGGCTTCGGAGGATGCTGATCTCCTGGGCCGCCTGGACGGTCACAAGACCCTGGATCAGGTTGTCATCGAAATGAGGGCGCCGGAGTTCAAGGTGCATAAACTCGCCTTCGACCTCCAGGAGAAGGGGATGATCCGCCTGCTTCGACCAGGAGGGAAGCTGGGGGACCGGTCCAGTCTGCAGCTCCAGCGCGCCAGGCAACTGGTGGAAAAGCAGAAGCTGCAAGAGGCTCAGGAAGAATTGCGCCTCATCCTGCATGACCAGCCCAAACTCCCGGAGGCCACCCGCATGCTGGAGGTGGTGGAACACTTGCTGGAAGAAGTGGCCATGGACGAGAGCCTCATTCCGGAACTGGCGGTGAGCATCGAGGAGCTGATGCAGGCCCAGCTGGGGCCCAATGAGGCGTTCCTGGCCACCCGCGTCAATGCCGTGTGGAGCCTGAAGGACATCATCTCCATTTCGCCCTTTCCCCACGATGAATGCATGACGATCTTTGCGAAACTGCTCAAGCGTGGGATTCTCAAGACACAGAAACCCCACTCAGGAGGTACCCAGCCCGGTCTGCGGCGTTGAGCCCCCCCTGATCCATGGAGGAAACCCAATGCGCATGTTTGTTCTTCCGATCCTGGCGGCATTGATCTGTGTCATCCCTGCGGAGGCGGCGCCCAAGCCCAAGCCGCCTACGACGCTCCAGCTCAAGGCCCAGGTGAAAAAACTGACCCAGGAACGGGACGATCTGAAGGAGCGACTGGCTGCGACGGAGGAGCTCCAGCAGGATCTGATGGCAGCCCAGAGGGGACGGGATCTGGCTCGCCAGGAGGCCGAGGGCCTGCGCAAGGAGCTCAACGGGATCAAGGCCTCGCTGAACGAGAATCAGAGCGGCTCCGATGCCATCCTGCAGGACCTTCAGAAGGCCAAGGCGGAGCTGGCGGCCTGCTTGACTGCGAACGAAGCCCTTAAGAAAGGCGCGGAAGCGGATGCGAAGGCCAAGGCCCAGGCCGAAGGCACGGACGCCACCGGCCTGCCAGCCAACCTTCCCGCCCGGGCACTCAACCTCAACCGCGTGACCCCGAAGGTCAAGAATGTGAGCCGCGGCGTGGTGGTGGTCAATGTTCTCGTCAACGAAAGTGGCGAAGTGTTGGACACCCGCCTGCTCCAAGGGCTGCCCGGCACCGATATCTACGTTCAGAAAGCCAACGAGGCCTGTCTGGATGCTGCGAAGCGCATCGTCTTCGACCCCGCCCGCGCCGCCGATGGCAAGACCAGGCTGCGCGTATGGCAGGCCGTGGGCTTCCTCGTGGATTGATATGGATTCAAAAAGATAAAGATTTACCACCAAGAACACCAAGAACACCAAGAACACCAAGAACGGCAAGAATCACGCAAGCTTTGGTTATCTTCTTGGTGATCTTTGTGATTTTCCTTGGTGAACTTGGTGGTAATACTTTTTTGTCCTTTTGATCGCAACCATAGCCGACCCTGTCACTCGATCCGGCAGCAGACGTCCCCTTGGGCCTGGGCTTGGCAGGCCAGCCGCTGCTCCGGGCTGGCTTTGAGGATCTTCAGAACCCGGCTTTCTGCCGGGTCCGGGGGAGCAAGGGCTTCCTGGCCCTGCTCGATGGTGACCAGACACGTTCCGCAGCGGGCGTGGCCGCCGCAGCGATGCGTCAGGGAGGCCTTGCCCTGGGCGGCGGCAGTCAGCAGGCTGGATGGTTCTTCCAGCTCAATCTCTGTGTTGCTTTTCCCCCGGAAGGTGACTTTGAACATGTATCCTCACAATGGCTGTCCATGCCAGTCTATGCGAGGATAGGGGGAATTCCCATTCCATCGATTAGAATGGCAGTATGTGGCAGACCGAGCACACTCTTGAGACCACTACCGAACCCGAGGCCATCTGGCTGCGCTGGAAAGATGTGGATGGCTGGCCGGACTGGGACGAGGGCCTGGAATGGGCCAGGCTGTTGGGTCCCTTGCGCGCGGGTACGGTTGGGAGCTACAAACGCAAGGGAGGCTCCTGTCAGCGTTTCCAGGTGGAAGAGGTCCAGGAAGGCCGGGCCTTTACCTGCATGGGGAAATGGCTGCTGACCCGGATGCGGCTGGTGCATCAGGTGGAACCCAGCAAGCTCGGCAGTCGCCTTACTCATCGCATCGAGGTGCAGGGTCCCATGGCTTGGTGGTTCCGCCTCACCATGGCTTATCGGGTCCGTAAGACTCTGGCTCCGGCCGTGCGGAAGCTGGCGCGGATCGCCGCCAGGCGCTGAACTCCCTCGGACTTTGGGGGCCAGGACGCTTTTTTGATCGTCACGCTTCCTGTCGGGCGACGAAGAGGTCGTGATAGGCCCTCAACTCCTTGGTCCAATGTCCCGCCAGCAACACGTGATGGTTTCCCAGGGGTCTGGACAGGAGCTGTTCGACCGGTGCGTCGAGGTGCAGCTGGACCTGGGTGCGGCAGCGCCGTTCGGAGGTCCCGTTGCGCAGCAGCTCACCGTCCGTAACGAAGAGGTCGCGCCCATCGTTTCCCCCGATGCGGACGAGGGTGATGGGGCCGGGTTCCAGTTCCCCCTGGATGCCCACGCCCAGGGAGGACTCGAAGTGTGAACGCAGCGTGTAGCGTGTCAGCATCTTCCTGGCGATTGTGCAATGGGCGAGCCAGAGCGTGTTCGTGGCGGTGTCCATATCCTGGGGGTTGCCCATGAAGCCGGGGTGGCCCGTCATGGCTTGGCCCCAGAGCATGGTCAGGGCCGCAGGCAGATCGCCTTCGCAACCCGCCACGATCCCGTCGTCCAGCAGGGCAGAAAGAGCCAGGCAACCGGTGGTGCCGGACTCCACAACGAGATCGAAGCAGCGCACCGTGCAGGCATCCAGGCGGTGGGCCTGGACCACGCGGCGCAAGCCTGCCGCCACCCGGGAGGCCAGGGAGAGATCTGTCAGGGAAGGCTCCCGGACCTCGCAGGCCCCTGCAAGAAAGTCGTTCTGGATCGCTTCCACCTGGTCAGCATCCGCCCCCGCCATGGCTGTCCGGAGCTCGTCAAGGCCCACGTCCACGATCGTCGGACCCCAGGCTTGCTGCAGGAGACGGGGTTCCTGCTGGCTGCCCACCAGCCAGTCCGAGGGCTGGCCGATGCGACCGAGGCGAAGGGTCTGCAAGGCGGCGTAAACCTCTATCTGTCGGGTCAGGTTTCGGAGAACACGGAACCCCTCCTCGCCTTCGTTGAGCAGAACGATCCGGCCGCGCTGGCCTCGCTGCTGGAGATGGGTGAGGATTTCCAGCGAGGCTGGCAGTGAGTTCTGATCCGGGTGGGCCAGGAGGATGGCAGGGCCTTCGTGAGCCTGAAGGGCCTGCAGCGCGAGCGGCTCCGTGCCCCCCGTGACGATGCATAGCGCGTCTGCAGCGCCCGCTTCGACGAAGGCATGCGCGATTCCTTTGGCCTGGAGCGCCTTGGATAGGTTCGCCACAGTGGCGCGGACCTCCTCCGGGGAATGGAAGCGGGAAGCGAGGGGCAGAATCTTCAGCATGAGGCATTATGCCCAGGGAGCGGGGGCCGTTCCACGATCCCGTCCCATTTCCCTGGCTCAGAAAGCAAGAGCCCCCGGAGGATTCCGGGGGCTCTTGGCGATCGGTCCGGGGTGCTACTCCACAGAGATCGGCACTTCCAGGATGTTGTCCAGAGGGATGATCTCCGGTTCTTCAAAGGCGATGCGGCTTTCCTCCACTTCGCGGATGGCCACCTGATCCCAGAAGGAAGCCAGCTTCGGCGCATCCTGCGCCTGCCCCAGCTTGTTCATGGGCACATGGACCTCCACCTTCGGAAAGGCACCGCGCTGAAGCTGTTCACAACGCTTGCCAGCCACCACCACAAAACGGTACTTGTTGGCGACTTCATCAGGGATGTGTACGACTGTGCGCTGAACCATGTATTTTCCCTCGAAGGGCAAGTGTATCAAGGAAATCAGAGGTTTTCCAGCGTTAGGATGAAGGGGTGGGGGTCAATCATGAGGATTCTACTGGGCGTTACGGGGGGCATCGCGGCGTACAAGGCCTGCGAACTGGCCCGCATGCTGATCCGGGCGGGTCATTCCGTGCGGGCCTGCCTCACGGACGCAGGCAGCCGTTTCATCACGCCCTTGACCCTGGCGACCCTCACGGGGGAGCCCTGCTTCGGTGCCAATCCCGAGTACCACGAATGGCGCGCCAACCCCAAGGTGGAGCATGTGGATCTGGCGAAATGGGCGGAGCTCATCGCCGTGGTGCCTGCCACGGCGGACATCATGGGCAAGACCGCCAACGGTCTGGCGGATGACCTGCTGTCGACGGTGCTGCTGGCCGCGCGGGACCGGGTGTTGTGGGCGCCCGCCATGAATCACGCCATGTGGAAGCATCCCGCCGTGCAGGCCAACCTGGCCACGTTGCAAGGCTTTGGTCATCAAATCGTCGAACCTGCTGTGGGCTTCCTGGCGGAAGGGGAGAGCGGCATCGGCCGTTTGGCGGAGCTGGAGGATATCTTCGCGGCCATGCAGACCCTTGGGGGGCCATGTCTGACGACCTTTCAGGGCAAGCAGGTCCTGGTCACCGCCGGCCCCACCCGGGAGGATCTGGACCCCGTCCGAACCCTCACGAACCGCTCCACCGGAGCAATGGGCGTGGCTCTGGCCCAGGCCCTGCGCAATGCCGGAGCCCGGGTTCACCTCGTGCTGGGGGGCGATCTCAAGGCCCCCTGGGGCGTGGAGGCACAGCGGGTAAGGAGTGCCCAGGAGATGCTGGCAGCCTGCGAGGGTTTGTGGCCCGCCATGGACGGTCTGATCGCCGCTGCTGCCGTGGCGGATCAACGCCCTGAACGTTGCGCGCCAGAGAAGGTGAAGAAGACCGAGGGGCCGGAAACCCTCATCCTGGTAAGGACTCCTGACATCCTCGCCACCCTTGCGGCCCGGAAAAAGGCTGGGCAGTGGGTGGTGGGGTTCGCCGCCGAGAGTGAGCACCATGTGGCCAACGCCCAGGCCAAGTTGCGCAAGAAGAACCTCGATGTGGTGCTGGTGAACGATGTTTCGGAAGGGAAGGGCTTCGGCCTCCAGGCCAACACCCTGACGCCAGTATTGCCGAGCGGCGCTGTGTCTCCCATCGGCCCCCTGGACAAGGACGCGCTGGCCCTGGGTGTCATCACCTGGCTGGACGGCTACCTTGTGGGCCCTCGATAGGGCTACCTGCGCCACTGGAACAAGCTCTACCACCAAGAACACCAAGGAACGACCAAGGGCGCCAAGGCCACAGTTGGATTTCCTTGGTGTACTTCGTGCTTTCTTGGTGTAGCCGCTCTGCGGCCTTGGTGGTGATTTGAATGCGAATCTGCGTCAGATCGCTGGATCCAGCCAGGGGAGGACTTCGCTGGGCACGCCCACCACGTTGCCAACCCGGACAGCTGTCACCACAAGCCATCCCGCAGGGCGGCGGATCTCTCCCAGATCCAGCCGAAGGGACTTCCCGGGGGAGGGCAGATCGGGGCGACGCTTCTCCAGAATGACCTCCCCTTTCGTGAGTACGTCCAGAGGGCTCGGCTGGACCAGGCCCACAGGAAGAAAATACACTCGGACCATCTCCACCCCCAGGAGTTCCTCCCCTCGAGTATCCGCGACGGGAAGCCTCACCTCCAGAACCCGGAGCTTGAGCCACTGGGCAAGGCAGGTGCCGGCCTGTGCGCGAGGGCGGGGAAGGGGATCCCCCTTCCGGCCGCAGCCTACCCCCCCGAGGGCAAGGGCAAGGGCAAGGCAAAGCATGGACGTGAGCGTGGGCTTTGGTAGGCTGATGAATCGCACCGCTCTATGATGCCTGAGTTCGAGGGAACCGACATGCCTGTTACCAAGCTGCTTGTGGCCAACCGAGGGGAAATCGCCTGCAGGATCATCCGAACCTGCCGGGAGATGGACATTCCCACCGTGGCGGTCTACTCCGATTCGGATCGCGGCGCCATGCATGTGCGCTTGGCGGTGCTCTCCCACCCCATCGGCCCGACTCCCTCCCGGGAAAGCTATCTTCGCGTGGACAAGCTCCTTGAGGTCTGCAAGCGGACCGGCGCCGATGCGGTCCATCCAGGCTACGGATTCTTCGCCGAGGATCCCGAGGCCGCCCGGAAGATCATCGAGGCCGGACTGACCTGGGTCGGGCCAAGTCCCGAGGTTCTGGAGACCCTGGCGGACAAGACCAAAGCCCGGGCTATCGCGCTCAAGGTGGGCGTTCCGGTACTCCCGGCCATCCACGAGATCCTGGAGGACGAAGCCCTGGTGCAGGCAGCGGGGGCTCTGGGCTTTCCAGTCATGGTGAAGCCGGTCATGGGCCGGGACGGGAAGGGCATCCGCTATGCGAAGTCGCCCTCTGAACTCCGCCGTGCCCTGCCTCGGGTGAAGGGCGACGCGATCTTCTCCTTCTGGGACGAGCGGATCTACGTGGAAAAGGCCTTGGTCCATCCACGCCACATCGAGGTCCAGGTCATGGGTGATCAGCACGGCAACTACGTCCACTTCTGGGAACGGGAGGGTTCGGTCCAGCGGCGGTTCCAGCAGGTTGCCGACGAGGCGCCCTCGCCCTTCGTGACCCCAGAGATCCGCAAGGCCATGGGCGAGGCAGCCATCGCCATCGCCCGGGAAGCCGGCTATGTGGGTGCAGGCACGGTGGAATTCCTCATGGATCGGGACCGGAACTTCTACTTCCTGGAAATGACCTGCCGGATGCAGGGCGGCAGCGCGGTCACGGAATGGATCACCGGGCAGGACCTGGTCCGGTGGCAGATCCTGGTAGCCCAGGGCAAGCCGCTGCCCCTGACCCAGGAGCAGATCCCTCTCTGGGGTCACGCGATCCAGTGCCGGATCAACGCCGAGGACCCGGATCGCGATTTTGCGCCATGTTCGGGGCGGATCAACTACTTGCGGACGCCTGCAGGGCACAATCTCCGGGACGACAGCGGGGTGTACTACGGTTGGGAGATGTCCCCTTTCTACGCCCCCCTGCTCTCGAAGCTCAGCACCTGGGGACCTACAAGAGAGGAGGCCATCGCTCGCATGCACGCGGCCCTCAGCGAATACCGGATCGGGGGCATCCGCAACAACGTGGCGTTTCACAAGGCTTTGCTGGAACACAAGCCCTTCCTCCTGGGAGAGCTCCACACCGGCATGCTGGACCACGCCTGGTGGAAGCAGCGGAGTCTCGGCCCCAATCTCAAGTTTGCCGTGGCCGCAGCGCTGTACGACGAACTGGAGAAGGAGGAACGCCGGGCTCAGCAGCCCATGGTCCGCACGGGGGGCGAGCCCCGGGAGCCGGGCGCCTGGAAGCTTCCTGTACGCTTCAATCGCATCTAAACCCAATCTCTCTTGGATCCAACGATGAAACGCACCCTCACGATCGGCGAAGAAACGCATGAACTGGAGATCCACCGCCGCAGTGGGCGGATCCACATGGTCTGGGATGGGGAGGACCATCTCGTGGATATCTGCAAGGTGGAACCCACCAGCTACTCCATCATCATGGATGGCCATTCCGTGGGCGTGAACGTGGACCGCATCAAGAATCCGGATCCCGACCTCCACGGTTTTCGGGCCAGTGTCTACGACGGGGCTTACGAATTCGCCCTCCAGGATCCCCACAAGACGCTCCTGGCGGCTGCCATGACCCGCCAGCCCCAGACCGGGAGCGGGCAGGTCAAGGCCCTCATGCCCGGCAAGGTCCTCAAGGTCTTTGTCCAGGAGGGCGAGGCTGTGGAGGAGGGGCAGCCCCTCCTGCTGCTGGAGGCCATGAAGATGCAGAACGAGTACACCTCGCCCTTGAGCGCCCGGGTGGCGAAGATCCATGTGACGGAGGGACTCAATCTGGAGATCAATGCTCCGATGATTTCCCTCGTCAACCTGGAGGCAACGGAAAAAAAATAGCCCAATCGGCCTGCGGGTTGAAGGTCGTGCCTTGGTTCCGAGCTGGGGAAGTCTTATGCTTGCAGCATACCTGTGAGCAACTTCCAGATTGGTGGGTCCATGTTCAGCAAACTCGGGCGATTCGAGATCAAGGGCATACTTGGCCGTGGAGCCATGGGGGAGGTCTACCTGGGGGTCGACCCGGTCCTCGGCCGGGAAGTGGCGATCAAGACGATCCTTTCCTCCGCCCTGCCCGAGGATCAGGCCCGGCAGCGCTTTGATCGAGAGGCCAAGGCTGCGGCGGTGCTGAACTCACCGCATATCGTGACCATCCATGAGCTGGGCGAGGACCAAGGCGTGCTCTTCATCGCCATGGAGAGGCTCAAGGGGGTGGACCTCGAGCAGATCCTCCTGGAACGAAGCCTTTCCCTGGTGGAGTCCCTGGAAGTCCTGGCTCAGGTTTGCGATGGATTGGATACCGCGCACCGGAACCATATCATCCACCGCGACATCAAGCCCTCCAACATCATGGTCATGCGCGAGGGGCGCAAGCTGCTGGTGAAGCTCATGGATTTCGGCGTCGCCCGCCTGAAGGACTCCGCCATGACCGTGGTGGGGACCGTCATGGGAACCGTCAACTACATCGCCCCCGAATACATCAAGAGTGGTGAACCGGATGCCCGCAGCGACCTCTTTGCCGTGGGCGTGATGCTCTACGAATGCATCTCAGGCAAGAAACCCTTCGACGGCGGCACCGCTTCCACGGTCCTGTTCAAGATCGTCAACGATCCTCCGGCCCCCCTGGATCTCTCCATGCTCCACGGGCTGAGTCCCGCCCTCCGGAACATGACAGAGAAGGCCCTGGCCAAGGATCCCGATGAACGCTTTCAATCCGGCGAGGAATTTGCCCTGGCCCTGCGCGCGGCCAAGGACCCGGCCTGGAGCGGCAAAGTCGAGGAGACGACCATCCGCATGAAGATCCGGCCCCAGGAATCTGCGCTGGCCAGCCAGCCTGCCCCGGAGACTCTGCCCAAGCCTGTCCCCTCCCGGTTCGCTCCTGCGGCTCCGCAGCACCCTACCCAAGCCTCTGGGAATGGAAGGAAAGCCTCCGAGACCGTGATCGTCCCCCAGCCTGCGGCCAAGCCAGAGCCAGGGCCCGAACCAGAAGCCTCCCTCCCGACCCAGGTCCATGGGGTGAAGGCAGACGAACCTCCTGGGTGCTCCAGCTGCCGGAGGCGCTCCCCGAGCCCCCGGCCCCTCCCACAGAAGAGGTGGCCGCAGCCAAGGCCAGGACGGCGGAGTTCCAGGTGCAGCCCAGCGAGCCCCCTGCAGGCAAGACCGTGGTGATCCAGCTGCCGGAGGCGCTCCCCGAGCCCCCGGCCCCTCCCACAGAAGAGGTGGCCGCAGCCAAGGCCGGGACGGCGGAGTTCCAGGTGCAGCCCAGTGAGCCCCCTGCAGGCAGGACGGAGATCCTGAAGTTGTCAGAACCTCGCCCCAAGCCAGCCTTGCCCCCCACCGAAGCCGTGGTCGTGGCCAAGGCCGAGACGGCCGTGTTTGCAGAACAGATCAGCGAGACCGCTTCGGGCAGCACGGACCTCCTGAAACGCCCGGAGCCTGTGCCTCCGAGTGTTCCCGAGGTTGCCAAGGTGGAAACGCCCGGGGCAACTGGACCCATCGACCGCGATATCACGCAGCCGTCAACAACCGTCAGCGCCAAGGCGGACATCCCGCGTCCCGCCAGGATGGAAGTCCCCCCTGCTGCGCTCCTGCCCCCTGCGGCTGGCCCTGCAACCGGGCTGACAGAGCCCGCGTCCCAACCCTCCCGGGTCGTTTCATCCCCGAAGCCACCTGCAGCCGAACCCGAAAGGGC
>JFJP01018650.1_pt1 | contig 29280 bp, 25 predicted proteins | sample 431651 | NCBI WGS metagenome assembly JFJP01 (sample SAMN02602958, study PRJNA72255) | Microbial mat metagenome, whole genome shotgun sequencing project. | biome: fresh water; feature: sink hole; material: water; isolation source: purple microbial (photo- and chemosynthetic) mats found in... | reverse complement strand
ATTCATGACCGGCCTGTCCTCGGCGGGAACAACAGTTCCGAAGTACGCGTCTGGCTGGGAGGAAAGACACATGGCTCCCTCTACCCGAATCTGGGAGATGTGGTCAAGGAACTCGAGCAGGAGAAGAAAGGCCACTATGGTGAGGAAAATGCCGCGGAGAACTACGAGGACGGCAGGAAGGATGCCCTCGTCCGTGCCGAGGCAAACATTGCCTTCTTTCCCAGTCACCGCGGGAACGGCGTGGAAATGAATAAGGGCCGGATTGCTGCAGTCATTGCAGAGAACATTGAAACGGGTGAGCGTCTCCGCTTTGGGGCACGATGGGTGGCGGACTGCACGGGTGACGGCTGTATTGGCGCCCTTGCCGGAGCCGATTTCGACATCACCCTCACCGGGCATATGGGTGGCTGCAACCTCTGGAACACACGTGACACTGGCAAGCCTTCCCCGTTTCCGGCCTGCCCCTGGGCGCTGAACCTGAGCGACAAACCATTTCCAGGCCGTGGAGAGGACGAAGGGCAGTATACGGAGAAAGGCCTGAAGTCACTCGGCTGCTGGTTCTGGGAGAGCGGGTTCGATCATGATCCGATCAAGAGCCGCGAGTATATCCGCGATTGGAATTTCCGGGCAATGTACGGCGCCTGGGACGCACTCAAGAATACGGACAAGCAATATCCGAACCGCGCCCTGAATTGGGCCGCCCATATTTCCGGGCCGCGCGAATCGCGTCGTCTGCTTGGTCACGTGGTGCTGACGGAGGATGATGTGATCAAGAACCGGGTCTTTGATGACGCCTGCGTCATGACCGGTTGGTCGATCGACCTCCACTATCCGAAAAAGCCTTTCGACAAGGGATTCGAAGGCGACGCCTTCATCTCTTACGCGGTTCACAAGCAGCCGGGACACACCTACTGGATGCCGTATCGTATGCTCTATTCCCGCAATGTAGGCAACTTGTTCATGGCCGGACGGGATGTCAGCGTCACACACGAAGCACTTGGTGTGGCCCGGATCATGCGGACCGGTGGTCTCATGGGCGAGGTCGTGGGTTTGGCCGCCACTTTCTGCAAGATGCACAATGTGGACCCCAACGATGTATACGAGAAGCATCTCGACGAGTTCAAGAAACTGATGTCGCGAGGCGTCAACAAGAGTGCACGCGGAGATTAGGACGCATATTCTCCGCAAATCAAGCCTAGAATAAGCTGGCGGACGGAGCACCAGCTACCGCATTTGCTGATTACAACGGGGAAACGTCGGCCTGCGTCTGACGGCTACAGGGCTGTTGCCATTTTGTTCGCCTGTTCAACCATGTAGACGGGAAGTGTGAGTAGAGGGTACGAGTAGGTATGCCCGGTGGGGAGGGCACCCTCTGCCTGCGTTAGCGACGGCAGGTCGAGGTTGAATCGCAATGCCAGCGGGCTCTCGTGGGTATTCATGAACTGGTGCAGCGACCTGAGCGTGCCGGTCTTGCCTGCCCTTACCTCGATGGGCACAACGTGTGCGCCGACGTTAATCACATAGTCAACCTCAGCGTTTGATGACGGCTGCACGCGGATCCAGTAGTGCAACTCGGGTGGCCGGAACATGTCCTGCCTGTAGATAAGGTGCTGTCCGATAAACTGCTCCATGATCGCCCCTGCATTCGCCAGCATCAAGTCAAGAGTCTCGAGGTCGGCGGCATTAAGGCCAAGGGCACTTAAGACGAGACCCGTGTCAGGACAGCGGGGGCCGCCTGAATTTCATCCAGGAAGAGGAGGGTTCTGCCGGGGCGGATCGATCTGCCATAGTGTGCCTCGAGTAGCTTGATGCAGTCCCCCATATCAGGCTTCGTGAAGTATCCTGCCACGTCTCGTTCATTTTCGAAGTCCACTTCAAGTAGGTCTTCGAAGGATTCTTTCGCCAATTGCCTGATGAGGAAGGTCTAGCCAACCTGTCGTGCCCACCCGCACCAGCCGGTCCAGATTGGGCGTCTTCACCTCGGGATCCATGCAGCCCAGTGTGAACCAGTGCTGCTGATCGAACGTGATGAACAGAAAATTTGTACGCGCGTTAGGCAACAGGGCTCCTTTCTGGCTTCTGCAACCTTTCACCTTATCAACACAACCCGAAGCCACGGCAGAACATCATGTTTTCTTGTCCCTCCCGGCCACCCGTCATGAGCGAGATGGGACGGATTTTTCCGGACAGGTAATCGACCAGCCGGCCTAACATCGCCTCAAGTCTGCCCTCGTCTTGTACAGGAGCGTAATTCCAGACTAGCCCATCAGCAGGATTGTCAGCATCCAACCGATCCAGGCGGCAAACGTTGTCAAATGGAATCACAGTCAGCTTGTACCCATCCTGAAAGCTCTGCCAGAACCCGTCGCCTTCCACGATGCCCTTATCCCATTTGAACAGTTTCCCCATGGCCCCGCGGGCCACCATGTCCGAATCATCAAATAGCGTCCGAATATTCGCTTGCCGCTTTTCAGACGGCGTGGTTGTGAAGAAGCAGACCAGCTCCTGCAGCAGTTCAATCCGTTTCGCTCGACAGGCAGGATCTGTATACAGGTTGTGATACTCCCGCGCATCAGTGCCCAGATCATACAGCTCGCCTTCATTGTGATTCACGTAATGGATCAGCTTCCAGCCATCCTTGATGACCGTCTTAAGGCCATAGGATTCACTGAATGCGGTGCCACTTCCAGGTGTTTCGGCTGCATGGGAACGTGCAAGCAGGCTTTTCCCGTCAAGTGGCAGTGTCCCTGTCGAAATACCAGTCAGTTCGCACAGGGTAGGGAAGATATCAATCAGTTCGACGTTATGATGTATCTGGCCAGACGGCTGCGCCTCACCAGGCACCTTCAGCAGCAGGGGGGTACGGATGATGTCGTCATGATAGAGCCGGTTGGAGTACTTGTCGAACAGGCCCAGATGCCCGGCCATATCGCCGTGATCGGTGCAGAACACCACGATGGTATTGTCGGCTTGCCCCGTGCGTTCCAGAGCATCCAGGATGCGGCCGATCTCGGCATCGACGCGCGTAATCAGGGCATAATACAGCGAGAGGACCTTGCGCATCCCTTGCTCCCCGATTTTCTGGAGCCCGACCGAGTAGGTGCTGATGTAATGGGCCAGATGCGCAGGCAGTTTCGCCAGCTCCGCTTCCCCAGGCGGTTCGGGCAGCGGAATCGCAGCCGGATCATACAGGTCCACATCCTCAGGAGAGGGCGTCCAGGGACCGTGCGGACGGTCAAACGAGACGCTCACGTAGAACGGCTTGTCATGATCCCGTTCAACAAACGATACCGCCTGGTCGGAGGTGTAGCGTTCAATGCTCTTATCAAGGGGAATGCAGGAGGTACCGTACATATCGAGCGTCTTGCCGCCCAGCGCCAGCGGTTCGGGCGGCGCAATCGTCCGATAATCCCCATGAACCTGGTCATTCGGATAGCCGATACCCTGCTCCCGTGACCATTTCAGGTAATTGATGTCGGGATCGGTAGCCTGCCACATATCCTCGGGCAGGGTCGGTACAAACTCATCGAATCCCATGCGTCCCGCGAGAGGGTTGCAATGGAATTTGCCAACATGAAACGTATGATAACCATTCTGCTGAAGCAGTTCGGGAAGACAGGGCGTGTCTTCGCCAAAGAGTCCCGTGAAGCCATACTGCCGATGTGTCCGGACGTACTGCCCGGTCAGCATGCATGCCCGACTCGGCAGGCAGAATGCATTCTGGGCATACGAATGCGTAAAGTCAATCGACTGGGCCGCCAGTTTATCCAGATTCGGCGTTTTCACCACCCGATGCCCCCGATACCCGAAATCAAGGTTGTGCCATTGGTCGGCCATCAGAAATAGAATATTTGCACGTTTCGGACTGCTCATGTTTCTCTCCTTGTCCCATTCAACCCACGCCAGAAAGAACAATAGGCTTTCACGATCCCGGCTTTCTTCGTCGAATTCCCTTCCGTTAATAATCGACGGGGAGAACCTATAGAGCACACGGCCCCATCCGGGCAACAATATTCGATTGGGTTGAAGTGCGAGAAATGGTTTGTCCCTTGCTTCGGCGCGCGGCAGCCGGTATTTTGCGCGAATGAAAATCAAATCAATTGTGCCTTATGCTCTGGTGCTGCTCTCCGGTTTTGCCTGCCTGGTCTTCCAACTGCTGTGGATGCGGAAACAGGGACTGCTGTTCGGCAATACGGCGTATGCCGCTGCACTGACCCTGGCCATCATTTTTGCGGGGCTGGCCCTGGGAAGCTGGGTCTGGGGCGAAAGATCAAGAACCGTGCGCAACCCCCATGCTGGCCTTTGCCGGAATTGAAGCAGGAATTGCGCTCACCGCCCTGCTCTACTTCGGTGTAATCGCCCTGTTTCGCTCAATCTATCCCTCGATCTATCAAACATCAACGCCCCCGCGCGGCGGTTCACGGCGAAAGGGCTGCTCGCCCTGTGCCTGATCCTGCCCCCCGCGTTTTTCATGGGCGGCACGCTTCCCATGATCGGGCAGGCGCTGATCCGTCACCGGGACGCATTCGGCCGTCGCCTTGATCGGCCACAAACAGGCGGCTCGTCAGGGCTGGCGCGGAACTGCACAGCTTCTGGCTGGCGAAGGCCATGAACCAGCCCCGACAGGCCACAACCGCCGGGAAACAGTTTGTCGCGGAATGGACAAACGAGGAGGGGCGGCAGATTCTACAACCAGTGGCTTAGCCTTTCCCCGCCACCAGACGCTCGAGTGCATCGAGATCGAGCGTCACATCACCGGTAAAGACCTCGAAACCATCCTGGGTGACAACGCCGGTGTCCTCCACACGAATATACAGGCCTTCCTCGCGCACGTACAACTGCGGATCGACCGCGAACACCATGCCGGGCTTCAGCGGCCCCTGCTTGTGCGAGAGGCCATCATGCACACTCAGGCCAACGCTATGCGCGAGGTGGTTGCGACACGCAATCATCGCCTGCACGCCGTCGCGCTGCGCCGCGGTTGAAAAATCAAACTCGGCCAACCGCCCCTGGATGCGCTCGGCAGCCTCGATTTCAATTTCCTCGCAGGTCCGGCCGGGGCGGATGCCGGCAAGCAATGCTTTGTGAAATTCTGTCACGAACCCGTAGAGCGTCCGCTGCTCCGGCGTGTAGGTCCCATTAACCGGCCACATGCGCGTGATATCACTCGTGTAGTAATGATAATCCGGCGCACAGTCGGCCAGCACCAGCTCACCATCCTTGAGCACGCAGTTGTTGGCACTGTAGTGGGCGTTGACAATGTTCTTGCCCGTGGCCACGATCGGAGCATAAGAATTATCACGTGACCCGCCGGCAAGGTACACATATTGCATGACGGCGGCCAGCTCATACTCCATGGCACCCGGGCGCGTAATCCGCATGGCGCCCACCAAGGCCTTGGCTGACAATTCACCCGCAATCCTCAGCCGCGCCACCTCGGCATCCGACTTGATCATCCGCATCGCATACACGATCGGCGCCAGATCCAGAATCTCAATTTCAGGGAATCTGGACTGTAGCAAGCTCACAAACCAGGCACCGCGATTGGGGCGCCCGTCCCAGGGATCCATGTCAATCTGGCGCTGCGCATCAACAATGCTCCTGACGTCCGTTTTCAACCCCTCTCCATCCCGTAGGAAGGTGTACAGCACCCGGATATCCGCCAATACCCCGGCAAGCCGCGACCGGTCAAGCACAGCGTCAACCCCCGTCATGGATTTCGCCTGTTCCGCATCATCGGCACACAACCATACCTCATTCGATTCGCGGGACACGGCTCCGCAATCGGGCAGAAAGAGCGTGGAGTTCCCCGTGCGGCCATCAATCAGCAGATAGGATTGCGGTACCTCAACGCCGCAAAGATAATAAAAATCGTTGTATTGCCGGAACGGGGCACGATCATTCGGTGCCGGGGCACTGACAATCAAGGCATGCGCTTCAGGGCCAATTTGCTTGCAAAGAGCCTCGCGTCGACGCTTGTATTCTCCAATCGATATCAATGGAAAGTTCATATCATCTCCCATTTCGTTACCTGAACGTATTGAGACAAAATAAATCAGAAACGCCATTAGAGCAGGCATTGCCTACGGAATCAATCCACTATTGCGTTGGCCGGACGGACGACACATGAACCTGCTAACTGCCCAGCGACGAGCCCTGATCCGGGAGATGGAGAATGCGAGGATCGACACCCTTACGGGGCTTAGAAATACAAGAAGCTTTCCTGAGGAAGCTGAATCCCTGTGGAATCTCGCCACGCGACATGGACACCCTACGAGCCTGGCGTACCTCGATCTAAACAACTTCAAGACCGTGAATGATGTTTATGGCCATGCCGTGGGCAACGAGGTGCTGCGGGCCGTCGCCTCGACTCTGTCGGCGTCATTCCGCCGCACAGACGTTCTGGGACGATTGGGTGGTGACGAATTTGCTGTTTTCCTGCCGGAGACTCCTCGTGCCGTTCCTGGCCGCGGTGCGATGCCCCAGTGCTGCCGCGAAGCACTCGTCGGCATCCTTGCCATCACGGAACCCGGCGCGCGCGGCTAATGGCGACATTGGCTGAAAGCCGGATTTCCCCGCGCATGTTTTCGCGCGGGGCATTCGTCATAAGGATTCGACGCCTGCATCCGCTCGAAGACGGAGGACTCGCGCACTAGGCGGGGCAAGTCATAATCGACGCTGCGCAGGTCGCCGCACGGAATATCGAGAAACCCGCAGGGTTGCAGGATGCCGGTATGCGACAGGAACGCGAACCCGCGTCCCCCGAGACAGCCGTGGAAGGGCGGTGATGGCCGTGAAGGATCATCCGGCAGCCTGAACTGCTGGTATTGCGGTGCGCAGGTTGTCCGTACGCGCAGCGGGCTGGTCCGCTCCATCGTGGCGATCCACCGCAAGGCGTTGTCGCGCTCGTCCGTATCAAGTTCCAGATCGGCAATCGCCGCGCCGCGTCCGGTAGGCACCAGGAAAAAGAAGTCGATGGTGGATGCCCCTAGTTCGACGGCCAGGTCCAGGATGCGGGGCAGGTCCCTGGCGTTGAGCCTGGAAACGGTGGTGTTGATCTGGAAGGGGAGGCCAGCCGCCTTCAGGCAGGCAAGCCCCCTGATCGAGGCGTCAAAGGCTCCCGTCACGCCCCGGAAAGCGTCGTGCTCCGCTGCCGTTGCCGCATCCAGGCTGATGCTGAGCGCCATGACGCCGCATGATTTGAGCTTTTCAGCGATCACGGAAGTAAGCAGATGACCGCAGGTTGCCATCACGACCCGGCAACCGCTCCGGGTGGCATAGCCCGCTAAGTCGAGTATATCCGTGCGCATCAGCGGTTCGCCGCCGGTCAGGATGATCATCGGACGGGCAACGCGTGTGATAGAGTCAATGGTCTTCAGGCACTCGGACGTCGAGAGTTCGTTGTCATAGCTGCCGGCGGTCGATGCGCCTCGGCAGTGCTGGCACTTCAGTCCGCAGCGTCGTGTGACTTCCCACGCAAGTATATGTGGCATCGGGGGCATGATCTGGCGAGGATACCACGCCGTCCTTGGGAAACAAGAGCAAAGGCGATTGCAGAGCCAAAGCGACTTCCAACGACTTCCAAGGGACCTTTGCTCCGTACCGGCCTCACCGAGGCCAGCTACAACACACCATCTGCACCGAGGCCAGCTACAACACACCATCTGCAAGACTCCATGCAAATGCTTGTAGCCGGGGTCGGTGACCCCGTTCCGTGTATGGAAGGGTCACCGTAGAAGTCTGGACTTGTTTATTGTAGGCAGGCGCGGGTAAACTCGCGGGGCGAGACGGATTAAATGGGGGCGTGTCCATGAATATCGAGATCAAGATCTGCGGGTTGACTTCACTGGCGGATGCCGAGGTGGCCTTGGCCGCCGGTGCGGATTACCTGGGTTTCGTTCTATACGAACGCTCGCCCCGTGCCGTGCCGGTGGATGCGCTGGCGGCGATCATGCGCGGCCTGGGGCAGGGGGTACGTGCGGTGGGCGTTTTTGTGAACTCGCCAGGGGAGTTCGTGCGCGACACCGCGCTGCGCTGCGGTTTGGCGGCGGTGCAGATCCATGGCGATGAGTCGCCGGATGCGTTCTGCGCGATGCCGGTTCCGGTGTGGCGGTCTTTATCCGTGAGCGGTGCAAAATGCAAACCGGAGCCCGGAACATGGCCGGCGGCTCGTTATATCGCCGATGCGGCGGCCCCTGGCCTGTACGGCGGCAGCGGGACCCTGGCGGACTGGGATCAGGCCGCCGCCCTGGCCACGCGTGTGCCGCTGATGCTGGCCGGGGGACTGACGGCGTCGAATGTCGCGGCGGCGATCCGCCAGGTGCACCCGCTCGGGGTGGATGTGTCAAGCGGGGTGGAGTCGGCTCCGGGGCGCAAGTCGCACGAGGCGGTACGCGCATTCATTACCGCCGCCCGGAAGGCGGCTGCCGGGCTCGCGTAGTTTCCAGACGCGCAGGATGGCGATCGTCTTGTCGCCACAATGCGTGAGGGAAGATGCAGGGACGGGAGTACGGCGCAGGGTGAGGCCGTATAGGTGGGCGTCCTCCCGATGGTGATCAGGTTGCTCGTGCCCCGGCCATCAACTCACGCGGTTTCCGAGTCGCGCACGACGGGCGAGCATCGCGGCATTTCCTTTGGCGGATCCATCGTTGTAGGACCCAAACCACAGATCCAGGGGAAGCGCCTCCACCCCGAAGTTGACCGTGAAGTACCGGTGATGAAGATAATGGAAATAGTTGTCGGCAATGATGCCGCGCTCATTCTTGGCGACCAACTTATGAAATCCCGTATGCCCGAGTGCAGGACTGACGCCGGCGTGCATCAGGTGAAAGATCATATGCAGGGGGTGTGAGGGAATGATCCAATGCATCAGAAACCCCGAAAAGTAAAGAAGATGCTCAATGGGATGCATCGACAACCCACTCCAGGGCCCGACGTTGACATTCCGGTGGTGCAGATAGTGTGAGATTCGGAAGAGCGGGGTCCAGTGGCTTAGGCGGTGTACCCAATAAAAATGAATGTACCGCAGCACTGGAATCATGGCCATCAGCAGCACGCAGTAAACCGGATGCGTACGCCAACTGACGTAAGGTAGCTTTCCGTTTGCATAGGCCCACAGACTTAACGCTTCACATGCTGTCCAGATCATGCAACCACTCGTCAGGCTCCAGAACACGTTATCGTAGGTCTGATTCTTGAACGTGAACTTGGCGTTCTGCGTCGTCAGCCAATTCTTGGTGTATTTGAAGGCCGTTCCCTGCCCCTTTCGAATATAGAGCCAGAAGTGTAGTCCGCCTGCAATCAGAGTGAGCAGAACTGCATTCCTCAGATAGATTTCGGCCACCCACCCCCATTCAAAATGGACAGTGCGTTCAAGTGCTGGCGTGAAGTAGATCCAGCTCACGGCGGCCAGAAGGGCGTAAAACAGATTGAACGGCCAGAAGAAACCGTTAAAGCCAAAATGATATTTAAGGATGGTCTTCAGTTTCAAAGGCCGCTCAAAAAGCGGGTTCGGCTTTGGAAGTTCTTCAGGTTGCCATTCCCCTTTCGCATCTCTCGCGCCCCACACGCCTGAGTCAGTCATCGTGTATCCTCCTCAAATCATTCGTAAATGCCACTAAATAAGGGTAGCTTATAAATGAATGGCCATAAATTGTCTACTTCGAAATCAACTACTCTGTCGAAATAATTTTGTGTATTGTGCGTGGTTGAAGAATCGCGGCTTACACAGAGAAGGCGGGAAAGGAGGCTGTTTTTTCCTTTTCACAGCTTGCGCGGAAGCGTGCTGGTGCAGAAGGCTTATCGTCTTTCTTGCCTGGGGAGGCGTCGCGTACCTGGGGTAGACTCCCTTTCCGTCTCCTCGTTTCGATGCCAGTCAGGCTGCCTGCGGTCAGCCGGTGGTGTCGCATCCGGGTGCATAACGATGTCCAGATACCAGTTATCCCCGATCCGCTTCCATTTTGCAGGCTTCATGTCACTCCACGATTCCGGTTTACCGTTCAATGAGGGTTTTCGAAACTGCATCAGGATTTCCGCCGATTCGCCGTCATCCGACAAATTGACCGTTTTCAGTTTCAGATCGTCACGGCTGCGCAGCCCGGCTTGAAGGACACCTGCCATCAGGGCCATCCGCCTCCATATCATGTCCGGATCACTGCTCGCCAGAACCTCGGGAGATACGAAGCCGAGAGCCTCCTGTCGGTCCTTGTCGAGGACGGCCTTGAGGAGCATGATATGGCGCTCGCGCAGGCCGGCCTCGGGTGCTTTCGGCTGCGTTGTCCCGGGGACGGGCCGCGTTGTCTCCGGTGATACCTGTGTCTGCTCAGGCACCGTCTGCGCCGCCACCGGTGCGGCGGGTGCGGTCCGGTGCAAATGTTTTCGCACGGCAAGCCCGGCCGCCAGAAGAGCGATTACGAGGGCTGCAATCATGCCGTATTGCAATATCCGACGCGGTTTCTGAATTATCGGCGCACGGATGGTTCCTGGCGCGACGGCATCGATCAGGACCTTGTAGATGCTGACCTGGCGGCTGATATTCTTCAGGTCATGCGCACCAAGGTGGACGGTCTCGATCGATATCTTGTTGCGCACCAGATCAAAGATATCACGCGAGATGCAGATACCTCCCGGTTCGGCCAGCGGTTCGATGCGGGAGGCGACATTGACCCCGTCGCCGAGAATATCATCGCCGGCGACCACCACGTCGCCGACATGGATGCCGATCCGCAACTGGAACTTCTCCTCGGGATCGGCGGTCTTGTTGAAATCGGATATGGCACGCTGGACGGCAAGGGCGCAGCGTACCGCGTTGACGGCGCTGGGAAACTCGACCAACAGCCCGTCTCCCATTTCCTTGGCAATCCTGCCTCCGTGGATCCGCGCACCGTCCGCGACGCAGTTCTTGTGCATGTCGACAATCGCAAGCGCCCGCCTCTCGTCAGCGCCCATTATCGTGCTGAACCCGCAGATATCGGTAAACATGATCGCTGCAAGACGTCTTTGTTCGCTCATTAGTAGCTCCATTCATGCAAGATATGGCACCCCAGCCTTCGACGTTACCAGACGCGCAGGATGGCGATCGTCTTGTCGCCACTATGTGTCATTGAAGTGGCTGGGATGGGAGTACGGCGCAGGGTGCGGCCGGACTCGTCTTTATAGACGACTTCAACGGTGCCGAGTGTTGGCGGGCAGGGGACGCGGGCAACCTGCAGCCAGTGCGGCAGGGTCTCCCACTGGCGGGTGTCTGGAATCTCGAGCGCGAAGAGCAGCAGCCGCAGGACTTCGCCAAGCAGGGGGTTGCTGTCGGCCACGGCATCGGCGATCGAATCCTTGATGACGATACGGGTCACGGTCTTGGCGGCCTTGATGGCGGCAAGGCGGCGCTCGGTGAGCGCGGCCAGGTTGCCGGTGGTGTTCAGCGTGTAGCTGCGTCCGAGAACGTTCCCGTCATGGATGATCTCGGCATACGGGTTAAATCCCCAGTTGGCGTTGTGCATGGCGGGTGCCTGTGCCGGATAGGTGGGCGTCCGGCCGATGGTGATCAGGCAGATCAGTTCGCTGCCGTCCGTGCCAGCGGCAATGCGGGCGGGCGGGGCACTGGTCGGGGCGATGCTGCCGCTGGCGGGATCGATCCGCAGCAGCGGGGTCAGTCTGCCGGCGTGCCCGTACTCGATACGGGACCCGTTGTAATCCCGGATCAACTCAAAGGCCAGTCCCGCGATGTAGCGGGTATAGGCATCGTCGGGAAACCCGTTAAGGTCCTCGAAACCGTGGGCGATGAGCCTGGCCTCGACGGCGGCCTCGCGCCATTGGCCGAGCGCGAAATAGCTCTTAGCGGTAAAGGCGTGCAGCAGGGCCCGCTCGTAGGGGCGTCCGGTATAGGTCTCGGTACCGTCGTTGATGACCATGCTGGTGGTTTTCTCGCTGAGGCTGATATAGTCCAGTTCATGGATGCGGGCGATCGCCTCGATCCAGTCGTTTATGGCGGAGGGGTGATCGCCGCCCGCATGGTGGATCATGCCGCGCTCCATCAGGGCCAGCACAAGGTCCTTGCCCGTTTTCTCCATGTCGTCGAGCGCCGCGCCCGCTTCTGTCATGCGTCCGGCGTAGAACTGGCTACGCGCCTGGCTGATGCCGGACGCGGCGCAACCGGCGAGCGACAAGGCCAGCAGCCCGGACGCGAGCAGCCGCACAGGCATGGCGACAAGCGGGCCCTGTCGAAAGACAGGTGTCGCGATGGCGCTCGTGGCTGGGGCTGATCCAGGCATGGAGTTGCGTTGCATCACCATCCGAACAAGGGTGTGCTCTTGCGGCGCAGCCGGTCGCGCTGCTTGCGCAGGACAATCAGTCCTGTCTCCAGATCCGTGATCTCAAGTGTGAGCTGGTAGTAGACGTCCTGCTGCTTGGACGCCCTTACCTGCTTGCCGGTTTTCGCCCCGATCTCGGCGATCGCGCCGGTCAGCATGTAGCGGGCGCCAAGCTGTTTTCCAACCTGCACGCGGGACGCTTCCGTGGCGTTGGCAAGCTGGTAGCCCTGCTCCTTGATCAGGTCGTCGCGGCGGGCCGTGTTGACGAACTGCAACCGCCCGGAATCGAGCAGTAGCGTGGTCAGCGTGTCCTCCAGCGAGACCACGTCGAGGTGTGTGCTCGTGTTGTTGTTGATGCCCAGCGAGGCGACGATGGGGGCGGTGCTACCCTCCGGAGGGAACGGGTGGGCAAGCATATCGGCGGCGAGCTGATCCGCCATCTCCAGCAGGTCGCGCTGGTCGAATTTCGCGGTCAGCGTAGAGGCGCTGCGCGGATCCTCGCTGGTGACCGACTGGCGGAAGGCGGAGCAGCCGCCGGCGAGAAGCATGGCGGTAAGTATGGCCGCCTTGAACGGGATGGCTAGTGTTTTCATAGATGCGCGTCTCCTTGATGGAAGTTTCATGTCAGGACCGAAATCAATCAACGCGGCTATCATAGCGCGTGCGCGATGCAGGATCAAGCGCGCAAAACATACACGGAAACGAGAAGAAACTTGCGCGGAAGCGCTTGGCAGGGTAGTCTATCGAGCATGAATATTTTACGCATGGCTATTTTGCTCAGCCTGGCGGGTTCGGTGTTTGCCGGATCGCCTTCGGATTCCTGGTACCGGGGGGCGACGCGCTGTCCGGTCCTCGATCTGCGTAGCGATCCGGTCTATACCCTCGATCTCGGATTCGTCTTGCCTTCGGATGCGGAGAATGGCAATTCCTTATCGCTGATGGAATGGGACGTTCAAACCGACCTGTTCTATTTTCGCGAGGTTCTGCTGGGGGATCTGGATATCCGCATGCAGTTCCAGTCGGTCATCCCGCTCGACGATGCTGAATTGAATCTGCCGGGGCAACTGCTGGTGGTTGCTTTCGACAACCGCTGGACGTGGCGTTATGTCAACGACATGGCTTTCCAGTGGCGGTTTGAGCCTGGATTCTACTCGGATCTGGATGCGCTGAGTCTTGAATCGCTTGCCATGCCGATGACGTTCACGGGTATCAAGACGATCAATTCGAGCCTCTCGGCACTGGCCGGTCTTGCCTTACGGATCGGGTTTGAACGGGAGGTCATGCCGGTGGCTGGCGTGGTCTGGCAGCCCTCGCCGATCTTCCGGCTGGAGGCCTTGTTGCCGGAGAGCCGTCTGGTTTACCATATGCTGCCGGAGTGGGTGATGCATGCGCGCTGGGTTTGGGAGAGCATGACGTACCAGATGCCGGGCGATCGCGATGATCGGGAGCGGGTGACCTTCGAATCCATCCTGATGGCGATCGGATTGACGCGTGAAATCAATCCGGAATTCCGTGTCACGGGTGAGTTCGGGCTTCTGAACGGGCGCGAGATCGATTTCGGGCGCGGCGGATCCCCTGATGTGGATCCGGCGGCATACCTGCGGGTCGGGATCGGTGGCTCGTTCTAGGCGTCGGGCCGGCAGAGCGCGTGCAGCCCGATTTTCAGTTCGTCGATCCCGTTGCCGTCCAGCGTGGATACCGGCAGCGGCGTGATTCCCGTTTCCTTGATGAACTCAGCCAGGTTATCGGCGGCCTCCGGCAGATCCATCTTGTTCGCGACGACCAGGTGCGGGCGTTCGGGAAGCTCGGCATCATAGAGCGTGAGTTCGTTGATCAGGTTGCGATAATCGTCGACAGGATCGCGCGTATCGACGCCCGCCATGTCGAGCACCAGCAGCAGGAACCGCGAGCGCTCGATGTGCCGCAGGAACGCATCGCCAAGGCCGATCCCTTCATGTGCACCTTTGATGATGCCGGGGATGTCCGCGATACGCAGTTTGGTGTAGTCCTCGAAGAGTACCGTGCCGAGTACCGGATTGAGCGTGGTGAAGGGGTAGGCGGCGACTTTCGGATGAGCATCGCTCAGGACGGTCAGCAACGATGATTTTCCAGCGTTCGGGAACCCGACCAGGCCGATATCGGCCATGATCTTCAGTTCCAGCCGCAAGGTCATGTCCTGCCCAAGCTCCCCTTCGGTACGCTCGGTAGGGGCCTGGTGCGTAGAACTCTTGAAATGAACGTTGCCGATACCGCCCTTGCCTCCTCGGGCCACAATCAGTTCCTGTCCATGGGTGGTGATATCGCCAATCAGCGTGTCGGTTTCCTGCTCCCAGATCTCGGTACCGCAGGGGATCTTGATGACCTTGTCCAGGCCGTTGCGCCCATGCATTTTCTGGCCGGAGCCGGCACCGCCGTGCCCTGCCCGCAGAATCGGGGCGAAGTATAGCCCGATGAGGGAATCGGTGTCGTTATCGCCGCGCAGGATGATATGCCCGCCGCGTCCGCCATCGCCGCCGTCGGGCCCCCCCCTCGCGACAAACTTCTCGCGACGGAAACTGGATGATCCGTTACCGCCGTTGCCGGCGGTAGCGAAAACCGTGACATGATCAACGAACTTGCGTGTTTTCAAATGCAGGTACTTACGCGCTGACGGCGGCTTCAGTGGCCACGATGGTGACGACCTTGCTGTCCTTCTCGAAACGGACACTGCCGTCCTTGAGAGCGAAAAGCGTGTCATCCTTGCCGCGTTTGACATTCATGCCTGCCGCGAAACGCGTGCCGCGCTGGCGGACGAGAATGGAACCCGCCGTTACCACCTCTCCTGCATAGCGTTTGATTCCCAGCATCTTCGGGTTGCTGTCGCGCCCGTTCTTGGCGGAACCGCTGCTCTTCTTATGTGCCATGATTCGTCTCCTGGATGTCGGGGTTTGCCGTTTAGGCGATGCTTTCGATTGTCAGCACCGTCAGGGACTGACGATGGCCGATCTTGCGGGTGTAGCCCTTGCGGCGCTTCTTCTTGAAGTTGAATATCTTCTCGCCGCGGATCTGGTCCTTTACGCTGGCGACCACCTTCGCGGCTTCCACGGTGGGAGCGCCGATTTTCAGGTCCGTGCCGTTCGACACTGCCAGGACACGGTCGAGTTCCACCGATGTGCCGACTTCCGCGTCGAGCTTTTCGACGTTGAGTGTATCGCCTTGCTGAACCCGGTACTGTTTACCGCCGGTTTCAATAACTGCATATGCTTCCATGATAATCTTCCTTTGCGGGCTTCCCGCTCCCTGCTGAACTGCTCCTGTGTCAAAAAACCGTTGAAATCTATGCAAAATGCAGGGCAATGTCAAGACCTGTTTCCGCGAATCTGTTTTTCTGTTTTCTGTTTTCGTTTTCTTGACATTCCAGTGCCGTCTGGTAGCGTTGGCACGTTTGTGGATTTTTCGAATTGTGCTTTTAACAGGATGCATCCTGCCCTTTTGGGTTTCGGATGCGCGATAAACAGGAGACTCGATCATGGCAGCAGTAAAGAAGGCGGCGGTAAAGAAGGTGGCCTCCCCGGTGGTCAAGAAAGCGGCTGACCCGGCGGTCATGAAGCATGTGTTTTTCTTCGGCGCGGGCAAGGCCGAGGCGAAGGGCGAGAATCTCACCAAGAACGTTCTGGGCGGCAAGGGGCTCGGTCTGATGGAAATGACCAGCATCGGCATTCCTGTGCCGGCCGGATTCACGATCAGCATCCAGACCTGCGCTGAATACTACCGTCTCGGTTGCAAGCTGCCGAAGACCCTCGCTGGCGAAGTGCGCGAGGCGCTTGCCAAACTCGAAAAGGCGACCGGCAAGAAGTTAGGCGATTCCAAGGATCCCCTGCTGGTGTCCGTGCGCTCGGGGGCCGCGCGCTCGATGCCCGGCATGCTGGAAACCATCCTGAACCTGGGTCTCAATGACGTCAGCGTCGAAGGCCTCGCCACCAAGACCGGCAACCCTCGCTTCGCTTACGACAGCTATCGCCGCTTTATCCAGATGTTCAGCACCACCGCCATGGGTCTCTCCAAAGACCACATGGAGGATCTGCTGCACACGATGAAACATGACGCCGGCGTCATGCTCGATACCGAGTTGACGGCGGAACAGCTCAAGAAGCTATGCGACCAGTTCAAGGCGTTTTATGCCAAGAAGAAGGGGGAAGCCTTCCCGCAGGATCCCGCGGACCAGCTCTGGGGCGCGGTTATGGCGGTGTTCAATTCATGGGAGGCCGAGAAAGCCGTTACCTACCGCCGCGTCGAGAAGATCACCGATCTGATTGGCACGGCTGTCAACGTCGTGCAGATGGTGTTCGGCAACAAGGGCGATGGTTCGGGCACGGGCGTGTGCTTCACGCGCGATCCTAACAGCGGTGCCAACGAGTTCTACGGCGACTACCTGATCAATGCCCAGGGCGAGGACGTTGTTGCCGGTATCCGCACCCCGCTGAAGCTGGAAACCCTGAAGGATCAGATGCCCGGCGTCTACGACCAGCTTCTGGCTGTACGCGCGATTCTCGAGAGCTACTATCACGAGATGCAGGACTTGGAGTTCACGATTGAGGACGGCAAGCTTTACATGCTGCAGTGCCGTACCGGCAAGCGCAGTCCGGCTGCCTCGTTCACGATCGCGGTGGACCAAGCCACCAAGGCGCTGCTTTCGAAGGCCGAGGCCAACCGCCTGGCCAAGAAGGGCTATTTGCCCAAGAAGTGGGCCGATGTTGCCACCAGCCTTGTCCTTACCAAGGAGGAAGCCGTAGCCCGTATCACGTCCGACGACATCGAGCGCCTGTTCTATCCCGTCATCGATACCAGGCGTGTTTCGCTCCAGCGGCTCAAGGATGTTCGTCTGGGTGGCGGCATCAATGCCGTTCCCGGCGCGGCATGCGGTCAGGTGGTCTTCACGGCCGCCGAAGCCGAGTCGCTCGCAGCCAAGGATATCAAGGCCATTCTCGTGCGCAAGGAAACGAGTCCCGAGGATGTCGGTGGCATGCATGCGGCGCAGGGCATCCTGACCGCCACGGGCGGCAAGACCAGCCACGCGGCGGTTGTCGCCCGCGGGTGGGGCAAGTGCTGCATTGTCGGGTGCGAGGCACTCAACATCAACTACGAGGAAAAGTTCATGACGCTGGGTGGCCAGCGAATCAATCAAGGCGATTGCATTACCCTGGACGGATCGGCCGGCGAGGTTTACAACGGTGAGCTGCCGCTCAAGGATCCGGAACTGCCGGCTTCCTTCGCGACGCTGATGGGCTGGGCCGATAAGCTGCGCAAGATCAAGGTCCGCACGAACGCCGACACGCCTTACGACGCTGAAAACGCCATCCGCATGGGTGCCGAGGGCATCGGGCTTTGCCGTACCGAGCACATGTTCTTCGATACCGAAGAGCGTCGTCTGGCGATCCAGGAGATGATCGTTGCCGAGACTCTGGAGTCCCGCAAGGCCGCTTTGAACAAGCTGCTGCCCTTCCAGAAGGCCGACTTCGTGGGCATCTTCAAGGCCATGGACGGCAAGCCGGTGACGATCCGCCTGATTGATCCGCCCCTGCACGAGTTCACGCCGAAGGATAAGGTCGGCATTGACAAACTCAGCGCGATCACGGGACTCAGTGCCGACAAGATCCGCCACCGCTGCGAGCAGTTGCACGAGAGCAACCCGATGCTGGGTCACCGCGGTTGCCGTCTGTGCATTACCTATCCCGAGATCCTTGACATGCAGGTTACAGCGATCATCGAAGCCGCCGTCGAGGTTGCCGCGAAGGGCGGCAAGGTGCTGCCGGAGATCATGATCCCGCTGGCGATCGACCGCAAGGAACTCAAGATCCTGACGGACCAGGCGCGCGGCGTGGCTGATGCGATCATCAAGCGCGCCAAGAGCAAGGTGCGGTACATGGTCGGCACGATGATCGAGATTCCGCGCGCGGCGCTGCTGGCGAACGAGATCGCTGAAGTCGCCGAGTTCTTCAGCTTCGGCACGAACGACCTGACGCAGATGACGTTGGGGCTTTCGCGCGATGACGCCGGCCGGTTCCTGCCGGTCTATGTCATGACGGAGAAGGAAGGCGGCAAAGGCATCTTCAAGGCCGACCCCTTCCAGAGCCTCGACCAGAGCGGTGTGGGGGAACTGGTGAAATTGGGTATCGAGCGTGGTCGCTCGACCCGCCCGAACCTCAAGATCGGCATCTGCGGCGAGCATGGCGGCGAGGCGGAGAGCGTCAAGTTCTGCGTACGCGCCGGCATGGACTATGTCTCGTGCAGCCCGTACCGTGTACCGATCGCCCGTCTGGCCGCCGCCCATGCCGCACTGAGCGGGAAGTAGGAGTGGCTAGGGATTGGCACCCCGTCCGCCGCGTTGTATGTCGTTTGTGAGCGTGGGGGAAAGGGGAGGATGTTGAGTATCCGGTCCGAGATAATGCCTTTTGTGGCTGTCAGTGTGCTGATCAGTGCCGCTGTCTACGGCTTGCTGCGGTTGGTTCCCGCCGTGCCCTCGACAGCGGCCTGCTTGGCATCGCTGGTGCTGCTGGTCGTGCTGTGTGGCTACCTTTGCTGGTTCTTCCGCGATCCGGTGCGTAATCCGCCAGCGGATCCGGATGTCATCCTGGCGGGGGCCGATGGCGTGGTGGCGAAGATCGCCACCTTCACGCCGGAGCAGTTCGGCTCCATCACGATGCTCGCCGGCCTCAAGCCCGAGGACACGTCGGCGTTCCGCGCCGGGGATGTGCTGCGCGTCAGCATTTTCCTCAGTCTGTTCGATGTGCATGTCAACCGGGTGCCGATCAGCGGGAAATCCCGTTTCCTGGGGTATTTCCCGGGCAAGCATCTGTTCACGTTCGAGGAGAAATCCTCGGATGTCAACCAGCACAACTCGATCCTGATCGAGAACGAACGCACCTGCTGTTTGGTCAACCAGATTGTCGGGCCGGTCTGCCGGCGCGTGATCTACTGGCTGCCTCACGACCGGGCGACGGATGTCAAGGCGGGGGATGATTTCGGGATGATGAAATTCGGGTCACGGATGGATATTTATTTCCCGGCGGCGGACGTCGATCTGCTTGCCAGGGAAGGCGACCGGGTCACGGCAGGGGAAACGATCATCGGGAGGTACCGTTAAGATGCTGAATCCAATTCAAAAGGAACGGATGTTACGTTTCCTTCAGATTATTCCGACGGTCATTACGCTGGGTGCGATGCTGTCTGGGTTCCTGAGCATTGTGTTTGTCGTGCAGGGGTTCCAGGAGGGGGCCAACGGCGGGGAATTCCGCATTGCGGCCCGGTTGATCATGCTGGCGATGATCCTCGACGGGATCGATGGCAATGTGGCGCGCTGGCTGCGGGGAACAAGCGAGTTCGGTGCCGAACTCGATACGTATGTCGATATGACGGCGTTCGGGCTGGCTCCCGCCATCTTGATTTTTGCCGTTTCCATGAAGCCCGGGACCCCGGACTGGATCCGGGTATTGCTACCCTCGGCGGTGGCACTCTCCGGAGTCGTTCGATTGGCGCGCTTCAAGGTGGCCGATCCGTTGCGTGGGCAGGGTGGCTATGGCGGATTGCCGATTACCGCCAATGCGGGCTGGGTTGCCCTTTTTGTGTTCATCAGCCAGGTGCCTCATTCTGGCAAGGTGGATCTGTTCTCCTTGCAGCAGGGATGGTTTGCCATCCTGTTCCTGGTCGGTATCCTGACGTTCATCAGCCTGCAGGTGTCGAACGTGCGGTACCCGAAACCGACCAAGAAGGCCGCCTTGTTCATCCCCTGCGTGATCCTGGTATTCCTCTTTGTCCTGCTTCCGAAGGAATACTCCATCTGGGTCGCGGTGACCATGCTGATGCTGGGGTTGATGTATGCCGTGTTCGGACCGATGTATGTGAAGGGTGTGGCGATCCACCAGGCGCGCAAGGAAAGGATCGGGAGCGAGCAGGAATCTCCTTATCCGGCGCGACGCCGTCGGCGCCGTCCACGGCGCAAGGGGGGGCGGCCCAGTGCTGAATGAGATTCTCAAGGACGTCAGCGACTACATCGCCTGGGAGCTTGAGGAAGGCGCGGTTACGGTAGAGGCCTCGCCAGACATCCTCGCTGCCCTGTCATTACCCACCACGGGATCAGCGGCTTCAACCCCGTCCGCAGTGCCCAAGCCCGAGCCGACGGGTTCCACCCCGTTCGTAGAGCAAAAGAAAACGCCTGCTACCCCGTCGCCCCCCGCCATCCCGCCCGCCTTGAAAACCCTCGCCGCCGAAATCTCGGCCTGCACGCGCTGCGGCCTGTACACCGGACGAACCAACACCGTGCCGGGGCAGGGCAACCCGCAGCCGGAAATACTGTTTGTCGGCGAGGCACCTGGCAAGGACGAGGACGAGCAGGGACTGGCCTTCGTCGGCCGGGCCGGGCAGTTGCTTACCAAGATGATCGAGGCCATGGGGTTTGCCCGCGAGGATGTCTTCATTGCCAACATCAACAAATGCCGGCCGCCGGACAACCGCAAGCCCTCCCGCGAGGAGATGGATACCTGCCTGCCGTTCCTGAAACGCCAGATCGCGATTCTAAAGCCGAAGGTCATCATTGCCATGGGGGCGACCGCTGTCGAGGGGCTGGTGCCGCTGCCGGAAGGCGAGACCATCAGCAAGGTACGCGGACAGTGGCTGCAGTTCGAAGGCATCCCGCTGATGCCCACCTACCACCCCGCCTACCTGCTGCGTAATCCGGCGATGAAGCGTCCTGTCTGGGAAGACCTGAAAACCGTGCTCGGTTTTCTCGGACGCCCGGTCCCGCCCGTGAAGACGACGGAAGGTTGACCCGTTTCCTTTGGTGGGCGGGCGACGCACTGCAATATTGACATTGCCAGCCATAACCGTAAAGTACGCCTCTGTTGATAGCCAGTGCCAGTTTAGCTCAGTTGGTAGAGCAGCTGATTTGTAATCAGCAGGTCGTCGGTTCGAACCCGTCAACTGGCTCCACAAAATCAAAGACCTGAAAAATCCAGCAGTTCCTCCTATAGGCCTTGAAAAAATGACTTGTCAACGCGCATTTCGACACCTTCCCAGCATGTCTGATCCGACAGAAAAGAACACCCATGGCCCTTATCTCGTTCCGGCCCTTATTCTCATTGCTGTGACCCTTCTGATCCATGGCTACCTAGCCGCTCATTTGGAACTCGTTGGCGATGAGGCCTACTACTGGCTTTGGTCCCGTCACATGGCCATTGCCTACTATAGCAAACCTCCCGGCGTTGCTCTCGCCATTGCCGCCGGAACCAGTCTTTTTGGCAATACAGCGTTCGGTGTCCGTTTTACGGCCCTGTTGTTTTCGCTGATCTGCTCGCTGGGATTCTTTTTTCTTGGACGTTCGCTCTATAACGAACGGGTTGGTTTTTTCGCGCTCATCGTCAGCATTTGCACACCGATATTCGTCGCCGGCAGTCTCCTGATGACCATCGACATCATATCCGTTACCGGATGGCTGGCAGCCTGCTGGATCATCTGGACCTACCGTGAAAGCCGGCATCCCCTGCCCTGGCTATTGGCCGGATTCGCCGTATTCGTCGGTACCATTGCAAAACTCACCACGCTCGCGATTCTTCCGTCACTTCTGCTGTTTGCCTGTCTTTCGCCAACCGCTCGCCATTGGTTGCGATGGCAAGTCTGGGTGGTCATTCTAGGCGGCCTTGCGGGACTGTTCCCCACACTATACTGGAACAGTACCCACCACTGGATCACGTTCCGGCATCTGTTTGAAAAGGGAGGTCTGAATGAATCGTTCTCGTTCACACCGCTGAATGTCCTGCATTTCCTCGGGACTCAGGCGGCCGTCGCATACCCGCCATTCTTTGCGGCCATGATGGCGGCCCTCGTCCACCGACGTTTTCGGCGCGAGCAACCTGAATCCTGGCGATATCTAGCCACGCTCTTTCTCCCCCTTTTCGCGTTGTACGGCCTCTTGAGCTTTCAAAGCAAGGTGGCAGAGAACTGGCTCGCACCCAGTTATGTCGCCGGCGTGCTGCTGGCCGCCGCATTTGGCGAATGGCAATCCCGCCGATCCAGGCTATTTGGACGCCTGGCGATTGCCTCGCTAGGGCTGGCGGCTGCCATCGTGCTAACATTCTATGCGCTCTTCTTATGGGTTCCGATTCCCCATCGAGGTGATCTATTCGAACGCGCGCGAGGCAGTCGTCAACTTGCGGACGCCGTAGTCGCCGCGCAGCAGGAATCGGGAGCCACGCTCCTGATTGCACATCACTATATGACCGCCTCCCTGCTGTCATTCTACATGCCCGGACACCCCACAACCTTCACGATCCCTGCACCTCGCCCCCGGAACCAATTCGACATCTGGCCCGGTATTCCGGACAGTCAACACGGGGCTACCGCTCTCTACATCAGCAGGTCAACGCAAATACCGGATTGGATTCACGCGGCTTTTGAATCCGTCGGAGACCCCGAGCCGAGACAAACCACCTTCCGGGGAAAGCCGGAAAAGTGCTACTACTTAACCCTGTGCCAAGGATACCGTGGGTCATGACGCCACCGTCGCATACGTTTGAGGCCCCCAAAAACAAGTCCCGATCAGGGGTACTCTGGCGCGTGGAGCTGATCGTATCCCTGGTTGTTCTGGCTCTTGCGGTATTCATTTCCCACTTCACGGATCTCGACATGACTGTTGCCCGGGCGTTCTATGTCCAGCGCCAAAGCGTTGCCACCGGCATACTTGACAAGCTGTGGTACTGGTTCTATCTCGCCGCCGGCACCTTGACGGTCAGTTTTGGGATTGTCCTGCTGGCCGGTTTGGCCACGTCACTCGCGGTCATCCGATTTCGCGACTGGCGCTTCCATTTCCTCTACGGCATATTCGTCATCCTGTTCGGCCCCGGCCTTGTGGTTAACGGCATCCTGAAGGAGGCGGTTGGTCGGCCACGGCCACGCAATATCATTGAGTTTGGCGGTACGCTTGACTACCACAGCATCCTTCAACCGATTCCCGGCTCGCGCAATCTGTCGTTTCCATGCGGCCATGCCTCAATCATCTTTGCACTGTATGCCATTTACTTCATCATCCCCCGTCGTCTTCGACTGCTTCGCGGGCTGGTCTTTGTCGCTGTGACCATAGCTGGCGCGATTTCGGGCATTGGACGGATCGCGGTGGGCGCGCATTTTCTGACGGATGTAATCGCCACCGGGGCGCTTGTCTTTCTGGCCGCCCACATTCTCTATTACGGTATCCTCAACATCCCGAATCGTGAAGACAATCACGACGGGACCGCCCAAGCCGGCGTTAGGCTCCTGTTTCCGCTCGGTTTGCTATCCGCCGTTATCATTGCCATTGGTGGCATTTTCGCGATTCCACTAAACCGCACATTCTCCCATGTTGTCCCCGTTGACGGACGCACGCTTGCAGTCGACATCAGGCTGCGAAGGAGCAATGCCGAAATCACCTTCACAAACGCCACCGAATTAATGATCAGAGGGCATCTGGAGGGCTTTCGCGGGTTTAATGACAATGCAGGACACCGTTTCAGGACGACCGACAAGCACGAGGTAACCGTCGTGCTGTTTGAGGCAAAACCGAGAGGATGGTTTTCGGACGTTGATAGCATTGTGTCCGCTGCGATTCCTTCCAATCACGTCTCCACCATCAAGATCGAGCTTGAAGACAGCCAGATCCGGCTGGAAGGTTCGGCTCCGCCGACAGGCTTGCAGATCGAGGCAATCGGTTCCCGCGTCATGGCACCGGATTCGTGGTCGCACCTGGCGGCTTCCAATCAATGGATGAGCATACGCAAAGACCAGAAAACGCTCTATTTCATGGGCGATCCACGTCAATCCGGTCACGATTCGGAGCCGTCAATAGAATCGGACTGACACCAGCACAACAAATCGTGTATGATCCTTTCGCCAGTTGCAACCGTCATGTTGACCCGGGAATGCCGTGAGAACGCTTAAAAACTACATCATTAATCATTTTCTGCTAAACATCTTTGTGGCCGTTTGCATTCTGACCTTTGTACTTTCAATCGGTGCCCTCTTTAAATTTACCGATTTACTCGCGCGTGGCGTGGATCCCGTTGCTCTCTTCGGCCTGCTTCTCAGCGGCATTCCTTTGGCACTGTCATTTGCCATTCCGTTGGGAACGATGATTGCATCACTTCTGCTCTTTGACCGATTGTCTGCAGACGGTGAGATCACGGCCATGCGAGCTTGCGGGATCAGCCTGCGGCAGGTGGCGGGGTTCCTCGTGCTTCCGGCCCTGTTTCTTTCGGTGGCCTGCATCTATATCCACAGTGAGCTCGAGCCCCATAAGCGCCATATACGGTGGAAAGTGATGCAACGAATCGGCATCGATAACGCAACCGATTTGCTTGAAGAAGGCCGAATGATGAAAATGTTTGATGGATTGAGCATCTACATTGACAAGATATCGGATCGGAAGATTGAAGGCATCCGGATCTATGACGAGCGCGAACCGGGCCGGATCCGCGAAATCAGAGCCAACCGTGGCACGATCCACATGCCGGCAGACTCGAGGGATATCGAATTGCTACTCGAGGAAGTAACGGTGGATCCATTCTCATTTGACAGCCCGGGCATCGCGTATTGCGAAAAATGGAGTCTGGTGCTTCCGAATGAACGAAGATCGCGCGACTTTCAACCCCGCGATGCTGACCAGAGCTTCTCGGAACTGTTCTGGAGCGCACGCCGTGTCATGCGGGAATCCGAACGGGCGGAGGAAACTGCAGGCATTGAGGCTGTGCAAGAAAAACGCGTTCGCGCCATGAAAATGCTGGTTACACTCAACAGCCGGCTCGTGCTGGCTATCTCGCCGATGTGCTTCATCTTCTTTGGCATAACAATGGGCATCCGCCCACAACGTAAAGACTCTACCAGAGGTATTGGATTCAGCCTGCTGGCAGTGTTTGCCTTTCTATTGCTGAACAGCCTGTCAAGCCAACTGGCCGGACATCCGGAGGTAAGACCGGATCTGCTGGCCTGGACGCCCTTAGTGCTGCTGGCCGTCCTAAACACCCTGCTTTTCCGGCGATTAGACTAATCACGGAATCAGATCGGTTCCGATCACCAGCAATATAAGGTGAAAATGCTACTGTTTGTAATATGAAAGCGGTTCTCACGGGAACCGGTAAAATGAAAGGAAACCTCGATGAATGTTTTTGAAGCACTGGAAAAGAGACGCGCGGTCAAATGGTTTGATCCTCAATACATGATGTCCGCCGCCGATGAGGAGCGGCTTCTCAATGCCGCCATTCTTTCCCCGACGGCGTTCAACATCCAGAACTGGCGACTGGTGGTGGTGAAGGACCCCGATCTCCGGAACAAAATCCGGGAAGCGGCATGGGGCCAGGCGCAAGTGACCGATTCATCGCTCTTGTGTGTACTCTGCGCCGACCTTAAGGCATGGGAAAAAGGACCGGAACGGTACTGGAAAAACGCGCCCCCTGAGGTTCAGGGGTATCTCCTGCCCGCGATAAGAAGATATTACGAGGGGAAACCCCAGATCCAGCGGGATGAAGCCATGCGATCCTGCGGCCTGCTGGCCATGAGCCTGATGCTGGCGGCCAAGGAGATGGGGTATGAGTCCTGTCCGATGGACGGTTTTGATTTCGACGCGGTGGGGAAATTGATCAACCTCCCGCCGGACCACGTCGTAACCATGTTCGTGGTCATCGGCAAGGGCATCAAGGACGCATGGCCAAAGGCCGGCCAGCTTCCGTTGCCAGAGATCGTCATCAGGGACCGTTTCCAAGACCCAATGAAGGCGTAATCCGACAAGCATGACGATTAGCGTATTTTGGGCACAAGCCTTGCAGTATGGCTTTTTCGGTTGACTCGGCGGCCGTCTTGCTTAGTGTATGACGCTGTCAGTTTGAATCACGATTTCTGCCGGATGTGGATTTGCGCTGTTGTGAATCCACGAGTCGGTAGCATAAACAAGGAGACGACGATGGCGACCTTCGGCTATAACGATACCCCTTTACTCCCCGGCGGCAAATGGCACGTGCACGACGGCAACCGTCCGCAACCGCGCGTCGTCACCCCCGCTGCTGCGCCAGGCGGTGCACCAAGCGATGCGGTGATCCTTTTTGACGGCAGTGATCTTGCCGGTTGGCAATCGGTCAAGGGCGGCGATGCGGAGTGGGAAATCGTTGGCGACACCATGCGCGTGAAACCCGGCACAGGCGACATCCGCACCAGGACCCGCTTCGGGGACTGTCAGCTCCACCTTGAGTTTGCCTGTCCTGCCGAGATCAAGGGAGAAGGCCAGGGCCGGGGCAATAGCGGCGTGTTCCTGATGGGCGTTTACGAAGTCCAGGTTCTCGACGGGTATAAGAACCCCACCTACGCCGACGGTATTACCGCCAGCGTTTACGGGGAGTACCCGCCGTTGGTGAACGCCTGCTCAATCCCCGGTGACTGGCACACCTACGACATGCTCTGGACCGCGCCACGCTTTGACGGCATCAGCCTGGTGTCGCCTGCCTACCTGACCCTTATCCACAACGGAGTCGTGGTGCACAATCACGTGGAGGTCATGAGCCCCACTGGCCATCGTGACGTTTACTCGTACAAGGCTCACGCGCCAACAGGCCCGTTGAAGCTGCAGGATCATGGCGACCTGGTTCGCTTCCGCAATATCTGGTACCGGCCCATCGGGAACTACGACGGGGTTTAATCGCGCCGTGTGATGGCGATGAGCGTCAGGTCGTCGGTGGGATGGAGCGATCCGGAATATCTTAAAATGGATTCCTCCACCCGGTTCATGCCAGAGAGCTCGGCGGAGCCAGCCGGTGGGTTGGCGAGTATCGCGGCCAGGCCTTCGGTGCCCAGCTCCCGCCCATCGAGATCGCAGGCTTCGATGGCTCCATCGGTGTAAAGAAGGAGGGTGTCGCCGGGGTTCATGACGGCCTGCGATTCCGTGTAGGCGATGTCCGGGATCATCCCCAGCGCCGGTTGGCTGGCGTCGGGCAGGGGGGCTGCGCGTCCGGCGCGGAGCAGGATCGGGGAGGGGTGACCGGCGCGGACATACTGTATCCGCCCGGTGGCGGCATTTACCACCAGGCAGATCGCCGTGGCGAAATAACCGCAGTCTCCGGCCAGCGTCTTGAGCCGGCTGTTAAGTTCGGCGGCGAAGGCCGACGGATCCGGCAGCAGCGGGCGGAAATCCTCCCAGAGCGATCTCAATAGCATCGTGTAGAGCGCGGACGCCACGCCATGGCCCATGATGTCTGCCAGCATGATGGCATAGCGTTCGGAATCAAGCCGCTCAATCCGGTAGAAGTCGCCGCCGACCACTGCACTGGGGGTGTACCGGATGTCGAAACCCAGCCTCGGGTCTGCCGGCAGGGGGGATTCCAGCAGGGTGTTCTGGATTTCGCGTGCCCGCGTCAGGTCGGATTCAAGCTCCGACAGGTCGCGGAACAGTTCGATGCCGCCGACCACTTGGCCGTTGTCATCCCGGATCGGCGCGACGCTTACCTCGACGGGGATTCGAATTCCGGAGTGGTGCTTGGCGTATACCAGGATCGGCTCGGCACTGGGGGTGCCGGTGACGATGCTGCGGTGCAGGGGGCAGTATTCCTTGCCGCAGAGCTCGTGTCCGTCCTTGTCCACATGCACGAGGATATTATCGGAACAGTTCCGGCCAGTCACCTCATTGGCGGTCCACCCCAAGATGCGTTGCGCCGATTTGCTCCAGAAGACGATTCTGCGGTCGATGTCGGTGATATAGGCCCCGTATGGAAGGGTATCCAGGATGGCGGGACTGCGGATCGCGGCGATGGTGCTGCTGGAGATATGTGCTTTCAAGGTAACCTCCTGTGTTTTGGTTACAATATGCTTGACCACGCCAGCATCGTAACACACAAGACGGTAATGTAAACATCTACTTTTTCCGGTTGCGCCAGGGCTCTAAACCACATAAAGTGAGCGCGTCGTGAACGAGTACCGGTGAAAATATAATCAGGCTCAATCGATACGTTTGGGCAATAACCACGAGACGATCCCATGCATCATCTTGGAGAGTCGCAAATATTTCTCTTCCTCTTGCAGGTCTTCATCCTCATGGGGTGTGCACGCGGTCTTGGCGAAGTGTTCAAACGGTTTAAGCAACCCGCGGTGACGGCGGAGATCCTGGTTGGCCTGTTGCTGGGACCGACTATCATGGGGCGGTTCCTGCCGGAATTGCAACAGTCACTATTTCCTCCCGAGGCGATCCAGCAGGCCATGTTGGACACGCTTGCCTGGATCGGCGTCCTGTTTCTACTCTTGGATACCGGGCTTGAACTCGACTTCTCTATTGCATGGCGGCAGCGCAGCAGCGCTCTGGTGATCGCCCTTTTCGATGTCATTGTCCCCATGGTCGTGGCATTCGCCGTCGTCGTTTGGCTCCCCGACCGGTATCTGGTGAATCCCGACCAGCGTGTCATCTTTTCCCTTTTCATGGCGACCGTGATGACGATAAGTGCATTACCGGTGGCTGCCCGTGTCCTGCACGATTTCAAGATATTGAAGGCGGATCTAGGCTTCCTGGTCATGTCCGCGCTGGCGGTGAACGATATCATCGGCTGGGTCCTGTTCACGATCATTCTGGGAACGTTCACGTCCGGGACCGTGGCCTTGGGGCCAATAGCTTTTGTGTTTGTCGCTACCATTGGCTTCGCCGCGTTCGCGCTAACCATCGGGAGGCGTCTATCGACGCGGCTATTTGATTCGGTAAAGCGCAGGAACTTCCCCGAGCCGGGCACTTCACTCACGATTGTGGTGCTTCTGGGGCTGCTTTTCGGAGCCTTCACGCAGAAGCTGGGGATTCATGCGCTCTTTGGTTTCTTCATTGCCGGTATCGTGGTCGGCGAGGCACGAAGCCTTTCGGAACAGACGCGCAGTGTTATTTCGCAGATGGTACACTCGCTGTTTGTGCCGTTGTTCTTCGCGAATATCGGGCTCAAGCTCGACTTTTTCGCCA
>JFJP01037426.1_pt1 | contig 29296 bp, 28 predicted proteins | sample 431651 | NCBI WGS metagenome assembly JFJP01 (sample SAMN02602958, study PRJNA72255) | Microbial mat metagenome, whole genome shotgun sequencing project. | biome: fresh water; feature: sink hole; material: water; isolation source: purple microbial (photo- and chemosynthetic) mats found in... | reverse complement strand
ACGCTAACATTCACAAATCATTTTTAATTATGCCAAGATCAGTAAATCACGTTGCTTCACGTAAAAGAAGAAAAAGAATTTTAAGCCTCACAAGAGGTTATTATGGTGGTCGTCGTAATGTATGGACCGTAGCCAAAAATACTTGGGAAAAAGGGTTGCAATATGCTTTCCGCGACCGTAAAACCAAAAAACGTAACTTCCGTGCTTTGTGGATTCAGCGTATCAATGCTGCTGCTCGTCTCGAAGGTTTATCGTATTCGAAATTAATGGGTGCTTTACACAAAGCGGGTATCGAAATGAACCGCAAAGTACTAGCCGATTTGGCTATGAATCATCCTGAAGCATTCAAAGCTATTGTTTTGAAAGCTAAAAACGCTTAATAGTTTGATTTTTTTTGAACTAAAATATTTTTTAAAAGCTGTCATTTTATAATGACAGCTTTTTTTATTCTAAATCACTTGCCATTTTTCAAACATATTCGCAAAATATCTGTTATAATTAAAATTTTAGACCAATAATTTATTACTTTTGTAAGCAATTTTTTTTAGTAAATAATGATAACAGAAAAAAACTACAAATACCTTCCGAATATAAACTCTCCGGTTGATTTAAAAGCCGTTCCAAAAGAAGAATTAAAAACCGTTTGCAACGAGTTGCGTAATTTTATTATCGACGAAGTTTCCAAAAATCCTGGACATCTTGGTTCAAACTTAGGCGTAGTAGAGCTTACTGTGGCTATTCATTATGTTTTTAATACTCCTTACGACCGCATTGTTTGGGATGTAGGTCATCAGGCTTACGGTCACAAAATACTCACCGGCCGACGCGACCGATTCCATACAAACCGTCAGTTAAACGGAATTTGTGGTTTTCCAAATCCGAAAGAAAGCGAGTTCGACACTTTTGCTGTTGGACATGCCTCTACGGCTATTTCGGCTGCATTGGGCATGGCGGTTGCAGCTAAATACAAAAACGAGTACAACCGCCAAGTAGTGGCTGTGGTGGGCGATGGTGCTATGACTGGTGGTTTGGCTTTTGAGGGATTAAACAATACCTCGATGGTGGATAATGATATGCTGATTATTCTTAACGATAATCAGATGGCTATCGACCCTGTACATGGTGGATTTACGCAGTATCTTATCGACATAACTACTTCGCAAACCTACAATCGTGTACGCTATAAAATTTACAAAACGCTTAAAAAATTTGGATTAATAAGCGAACAAGGTAAAAAACGAATTATTACGTTTAATAATACTGTAAAAGCGGCTTTAACTAAGCAAAATAATATTTTTGAAGGTTTAAATATCCGCTATTTTGGTCCTGTTGATGGCCACGATGTAAATGCTTTAGTGAAAGTGCTTTCGGATATCAAACAGTTTAAAGGACCTAAAGTACTGCATTGTATTACTACAAAAGGCAAAGGCTACGAACCAGCCGAAATTTCGGCTACCGAATGGCATGCACCCGGAAAATTCAATGTGGAAACTGGCGTACGCAATAAACCGGTGAATGATATACCTTCGGCTCCTTTGTTTCAGGAGGTTTTTGGCGAAACTTTATTGGAATTGGCGAAACAAAACGAAAAATTAGTAGCCGTTACGCCAGCAATGCCCTCAGGGTGCTCCATGACTATCATGCAAAAAGAATTTCCCGACCGCGTTTTTGATGTGGGAATTGCTGAAGGTCATGCAGTTACTTTCTCGGCCGGGTTGGTCAAGGATGGTATGATTCCGTTTTGTAATGTCTATTCCTCGTTTATGCAACGGGCTTACGATAATATTATACATGATGTGGCTTTGCAAAATTTGCCAGTTATTTTTTGCTTGGATAGGGCAGGGGTGGTTGGTTCGGATGGCGCTACGCATCATGGTGTGTTCGATTTAGCGTATATGCGCTGCATACCGAATATGACCATTGCAGCTCCTCGCAACGAGCACGAAATGCGTAATTTAATGTTCACAGCTCTTAATTTCAAAAAAGGACCGTTTGTTATTCGTTATCCGCGTGGAAAAGGATATATGGTTGATTGGAAAAACGAAATGCAGGCATTGCCCATTGGAAAAGGCGAAAAACTGAAAAGTGGAAGTGATATTGCTGTGTTGACAATTGGTACGATGGCAAACAATGCGCTTGAAGCTATTCGGAAAATAGAAGTTGATACAAAAAAATCAATTGCTCTATACGATATTCGCTTTTTGAAACCACTTGATAATGAGTTGCTTCACGAAGTTGCTAAAAACTTTGAGCAGGTTGTTACTATAGAAGATGGTGTTATTAATGGTGGCTTTGGAAGTGCCGTATTGGAGTTTTTTGCAGATAATAATTACACTACAAAAGTAAAGCGGTTAGGTATAAACGATGTTTTTGTAGAACATGGAACGCCCGAAGAGTTATATCAATTATTGGGGCTCGACGTGGAAGGTATTGCGTTTGAATTAAAAAAATTAGTATAAAAAATTAGTGTAAAAAAGATGAAGATTATCATTGCGGGAGCTGGTGAAGTTGGTACTCACTTAGCAAAACTACTTGCCAGAGAAAATTTTGATATTTTATTGTTGGACGAAGATCCGGCTAAATTGAAAGATCTTGAGGCGAGCTACGACTTAATAACAAATGTAGGTTCGCCAACATCCATTACCGATTTGCAAGAGGCTGGTATTGATAAAACCGATTTATTTGTAGCTGTTACGCCGCTCGAAAGTGTCAATATGACAGCTTGCATGTTGGCAACAAATTTGGGTGCGAAACGAACATTGGCACGCATCAACAATTACGAATATCTTTTGCCAAAAAATAAACAATTTTTTGAAGGTCTTGGAGTAAATCACTTAATTTATCCAGAGGTACTGGCAGCAGCCGAAATTGCCGAATCGCTAAGTACGAACTGGTTACGTCAAAATTTGAGTTTTTGCGATGATGCTTTAATTATGTTGGGTATTAAATTGCGTAAAAGTGCTCAGATATTAAACGAAAAGTTCAATTCTGGATTTTTCAATAATCAAGATTATCGTGTTGTTGCCATTAAACGTGGTAATAAAACGATTATTCCAATGGGTACTGATTTATTGCTCGAAAATGATATTGTGTATTTTATGACTACACCCAATCGTCTCGATTACGTACGCCGACAAGCAGGAAAGGAAGATTTTACCATTAAAAATGTAATGATACTTGGTGCTACCAAAATTGCACAAAAAACATTGCAAGCAATACCATCGTCTATGTCAACTAAGATAATCGAAAGTAATCGTCAGCGTAGTCAAGCGTTGGCCGAAAAATACAGCGATTCACTTGTGATTTGTTGCGATGGACGCAATATTGATGCACTTAAAGAGGAAGGAATTGAGGAGATGGATGCTTTTGTGGCGGTAAGCGAAAATTCGGAAGCAAATATATTAGCGTGTCTGGCTGCCAAAAGGCTTGGTGTACGCAAAACTATTGCTGAAGTCGAAAATATAGATTACATTTCGTTAGCCGAAAGTATGGATATTGGCACTGTAATTAATAAAAAAATGATTGCTGCCAGTTATATTTATCAATTAACGCTTAACGCTGATGTGCTCAATGTCAGGACTTTGACTTCTGCCGATGCTGAAGTGGTGGAATTTGTAGCTAAAAAGGGTTCTAAAATTACTAAATCGAAAATTAAAGATTTACGCTTGCCAGAATATGTCAATATTGGAGGTTATGTTCGCAATGGCGAAGGGGCTATCGTAGACGGTAATTCGTTGATTGAGCCCGACGATCATGTAATTGTATTCTGCGTATCGTCGGCAATACGTAAAGTTGAACGATTTTTTAATTAAGCCCAAATTAAGTAGTAGATAATATCTAATCAAATGTTTTGAATATGACCCCCAAACCCCCGAAGGGGGCTTTAAGACCAAGTTATATAATTTATTATAACCCATATAACTTTTTATTTGCAGTATTTAGCCCCCTTTGGGGGTTTGGGGGTCGAAAAATTGGATTTAAGAAATATATCATTATAAGTTTAGATTAATTAATTCAACAAAAAAAGCGTTTTCAAAAATATATTTTGAAAACGCTTTTTTTATGTTGTAATTTCTTTTTAATTCCTATCCTAAGAAACCTTTCAATAATTTACTTTTTGAGTTGGGGCGCAATTTTCGAATGGCTTTTTCTTTAATTTGACGTACACGTTCGCGTGTTAAGCCAAATTCATCGCCTATTTCTTCCAAAGTCATTTCGGTAACACCTATTCCAAAGAATTTTTTTACAATATCTTTTTCTCTGTCCGAAAGGGTATTGGCTAATACGCGCTCAATTTCTTTCGAAAGCGATTCATTAATCAGCACTCTATCAGCGTTTGGAGAATCGTCGTTGATCATTACATCCAATAAGCTGTTGTCTTCACCTTCAACAAAAGGAGCATCTACCGAAATGTGACGACCCGAAACTTTCATGGTATCGGCAATTTTATCTACCGGAATGTCCAATTGCTCGGCAAGCTCTTCGGGCGAGGGGCGGCGTTCGTTTTCTTGTTCGAACTTCGAAAAAGCCTTGTTGATTTTATTCAACGAACCTACCTGATTTAATGGCAAACGTACAATTCGCGACTGCTCAGCCAAAGCTTGCAGAATAGATTGACGAATCCACCACACGGCATACGAAATAAATTTAAACCCACGAGTTTCATCAAACTTTTCGGCAGCTTTGATAAGTCCAAGGTTACCTTCATTTATTAAGTCGGGCAAACTTAAACCTTGGTTTTGGTATTGTTTTGCTACCGAAACAACAAAACGGAGGTTGGCACGAGTAAGCTTCTCGAGCGCAATACGGTCGCCATTGCGAATACGTTGCGCCAATTCAACTTCCTCTTCAACTGTAATAAGATCCTCACGACCAATCTCTTGCAGATACTTGTCAAGCGATGCACTTTCTCGATTAGTAATCGATTTTGTAATTTTTAATTGTCTCATTATGGTTTAAAAAATTAGCGTGCAAAATTAATACTTTTATTTGGATAAAAAAAATAGTGTTTTATGGCTATTTTAAGCTTTTGATAAAAGCAATTTTCCTATTCTACAAACAACAAAAAATGAGAATTGTTTTACGTTGTTGATAAAATTCGATTACAATTAACAATAAAGTCTTTTTGTGGACAATTTAATGAAAAATCTATCCCTCGTTTGCCGAAGGATAGATTTTTTTTCTGGAAAATTGATTTTGAATTATTCGCCCAAATTTACGGCATAATAGGCTACTTTACCATTTGGATATACGCCTGCAATGTTCAATACTTTAAATTTGTCGTTTGTGTTGATAGCTTCTGTGAGTATTTCTTTTATATCGTCGAGGCTCCGAATGGCTTGATTATTGATTTTTACAATTACAAAACCTTCTTTGATGCCAGCCGTTTCGAATTTTCCTTTACTCACCGATTTCACTTCCATACCATAGTCGAGCTGAAATTGATCTTTTAGTTTGTCGCTTATCACTTTAAATTCGGCTCCAAGCATATCTATGTCGGCTTCCGATTTGGTTACTTTGGTTGTTCCTTGTCGGTTTTTGAGTTCAGCTGTCAGTTTCAATTCTTTATTTTCGCGCAATACCTTCAGTGTAACTTTATCGCCAGGACTGTAGCGACCAACTTGTTCCTGCAATTGCGACGAAGTTTTTACTTGTGCATCGTTTATCGAAATAATAATATCGCCTTTTTTAACACCTGCATTTTCGGCTGCGCTATTTTCAACAACTTCATCAACATAAGCTCCTTCCATTGTTTTCAGATTTTTTTCTTTGGCAAGTTCACTCGTAATTTCTTTCATACTCACACCAAGCACGGCACGTTGTACAAAACCAAACTGTTTGATATCTGTTACCACTTTTTTGACAATGCTTACTGGTACAGCAAACGAATAGCCCGCATAAGAACCTGTTTGTGAAGCGATAGCCGTATTGATTCCCATCAGCTCGCCACGCGTGTTCACAAGCGCACCACCGCTGTTACCAGGGTTTACAGCTGCGTCGGTTTGTATAAACGATTCAATTTTCATTTGCGAATTGATAATGTTTATATTACGTGCTTTTGCACTCACTATACCCGCCGTTACCGTCGAAGTCAAATTAAACGGATTGCCCACTGCCAAAACCCATTCGCCAATTTTGAGCGAGTCGGAATTTCCAAAAAGAATGACTGGAAGTTTTTCCGCTTCAATCTTTAGCAAAGCAATATCGGTGTTGGGGTCGGCTCCTACGAGTTTAGCTTTAAAAGTACGCTTGTCATTGAGTGTAATTTCAATCTCTTTCGATTTGTCAATTACATGATTGTTGGTAACAATGTAGCCATCGTTCGAAATAATAACTCCTGATCCCGAGCCTTCTTGCATGGGAGCTTCCTGTGGCTTTTGTTGTGGGCGCTGTTGTGGTCCAAAGAAATATTCGAAAAATGGATCGTTGAAACCGCCTCCGCCAAAGCCTTGTTGCATCTGCATAGGTGTTTTGGTTTTTACGTGAACTACGGCATGAACTGACAATTCGGCAGCTAAAGTAAAATCGGTGTCCATGGCACGCGGCGCTTTCGAAATAGCTGCGTAAGTAGCGGGCACATCTACATTGCCCTGAAATGGAGATTCGTTTCGGCCATTTCCCGAAATCAAATTGGTAGTAAGGTTTGTAGCTACACTTACAGCCACAACGGCTGCAAACAAACCGAGCATTTTTGTACGTTGAGTAATTTGCATAAAATTTTGAATTTTAGTGTTTGTTTTTTTTTTAAAATTGAACAAGAATCAAAGATCAAAGACTTAAAAAAGAATTTTTAATAATTGACTTTGTTTCTTTGTCATTACAACGCTAAATTATTCAAAAAGTATTCCTACCTGTTGGAAATTGTGATATATTTGGTGAAAATTAACATTTGGAATTTTGTGATTAATATTTGTTTTGTTTATTGGTTTCTTTTGTTAAATTCAAAATGTTGAAATTATAAAAAATGCCACCTAAAATGTCAGATGTCAGTTGAAAAAACAATTTCTACCTTTACTCCACCCACAATACCAATCCTTTTAAATACTCTCCTTCGGGATGATAGATATTAATAGGATGGTCGGCTGGTTGCGAAAGTTGGTGCAAAATGCGTACGTTTCGTCCTGTTTCGGCAGCTGCACTGAAAACTGCTAATCGGAATTGTTCTTTAGTAATAACTTGTGAGCATGAAAATGTGAATAAAATTCCACCGGGTTTAATTTTTTCGAGCCCTTTGGCATTCAAGCGTTTATATCCTTTGAGTGCATTGCGCACGGCTTCGCGATGTTTGGCAAAGGCTGGTGGGTCGAGAACAATGATATCGTATTTTTGTTCGTTGGCATTGAGGTATTTAAAAGCATCTTCGTCATAAGCAGCATGGCGACTGTCGTTTGGGAAATTGAGCTCTATGTTTTTGTTTGTCAGCTCAATAGCTTTTGCCGAACTATCTACCGAATGTACTTCGGTAGCTCCACCACGCATGGCATACACCGAAAATCCTCCTGTGTAGCAAAACATATTAAGCACCGATTTTCCTTTCGAATAATGTTCGAGCAACGTACGGTTTTCGCGTTGGTCGATAAAAAAGCCTGTTTTTTGTCCGCGCAACCAATCTACCTGAAATTCCAATCCGTTTTCGATAGCTTTGTATTCTTTTGTATTTGAGCCAATTAAATAGCCATCTTCGGGTTCGATGGATGCCTTGAAAGGTAAGGTAGTTTCCGATTTGTAGTATACATTTTTAATTTCAGAAATGGAATTGACTATTGCTTCGGCCAATTGAATGCGTGTGAGATGCATTCCAATGGAATGTGCCTGCATCACGGCTGTATCATCGTAAACATCCACAATAAGGCCAGGCAGACTATCTCCCTCACCATGAATCAGCCTATATGAGTTATTGTTTGTCGACACTAATCCTATTGCAACGCGCAGTTGATAGGCATTTTTTATTTTTTGCTGCCAAAAGTTAGCATCAATTTCAGTGTCGACAAAACTTACGGCACGCACAGCAATACTACCTATTTGATAATGCCCAATAGCGAGAAAGTTTTGATTGCAATCTACAACTCTTGCTAACTCTCCTTCGGTAGGTTTGCCCTCGATACGCTGTATTGCTCCCGAAAATACCCAAGGGTGAAAACGGAGTAGGCTCTCTTCCTTTTTAGGCTTTAAATGTATTGTTGTCATTTTTTTTTGTTGAATTTTTTTGTTGTTAGGTATAACAAAACAAGGGTATATTCTGAATTTCAAATTTCTACCTTTAAGACGGGGTGCGCCCCGATTCTAAGGCTTTTGCCTGTTGCAAAGCTATTTGCTCGGCATTGGCATCGGCAATTAATTTTTCCACTTGTTTCTTGGGTAATTTTTTTTCACGAAGCAATTGCATATAAATAAGCAAACTTGCCCACGCATCGGTAGCCCCATAGCGTAGTTGCTGTTCTGTGAGTTCGGGGCTTTCCCAGTTGGTAAGTTGCTGTGCTTTCGATATTTTACGTCCAAAAATAATGGCAAATACCTTCTGCAAACCAAGTTCGAGAATACCATATTCTTTTGCCACCGATTGAATATCAATATGGTTGGCGGGTTTAAATTTCGATAGTCTGTTGAGGCCGGCAAAATCGTCTCTCAAAGCTAATCCAACTTTCATTATTTTTTCGTCGGCAAGGAGCTGAGCCAATTCGGCTGGAAAACCGATATAATTGAGGCGAAACAGAAAACACTCTTCGATACTTGAAATTTGTAGTAACGAAATTTTATATCGAATGCCTCGTGTGAAGGAAGGTCGAGTTTCGGTATCTAGGCCCAAAAACTCACTTTGTCGGAGTTTCTCAACTGCTTCTTTCACCTGCTCGGGTTTGTCAATAACAGTTATTTTGCCGTCGAACGAAACTATTGGCAATTGATTTACCTCTTCTTTTGTTATTTTAGATTTAAACATGCTTCATTAATTTTTTACAAAAGCATTTGCTCCTCTATATTCTCCTCTTCATTATCTTTCAGAAAATTCAAAAATGAATTACGATTTAATTTTGCTGCATTCTTTTCTTCATCCTCCTGTAAAAAATTGTCGTTGTGGCGTATAGCATGAAGTGCTCTGAGTGCATTCAAGGTTTTTTGTCCCCAGTGTTGTGCAAAAGCTTCGAGGCAGGCTACCAAGGCATCGTTCATGATGTCGGTGTCCATTGTTTGGTAGTTGGCTGCAAAATCTTTTAATTCTTGATACACATCAGCCAAATCTTCGGAGATAAAAGCTGCAATAGGTGTATCACTGATAGCCATATCGGGGTGAAAAACTTCGAGATATGAGTCGTCGGCTCCCAATAATTGCTCCAACTGTTCCTTTACGTACAAATAATCTTCTTCGGAAACAAATTGCTCTGGGGCATCGTCGAAAACAGTTTCGGGAATTGACAATACCGAAGCCTTGAGATATAATAAAGGAAGAATTTTTACCGAACGCTGAATAAAATCTTCACGAGTTTGCTCAGTAGCTTGCTCTAAAAACAAACATGTTTCGGCAATAACCGTTACAAATTCAATTACAGGAGGTGCGTATACAATATGGTCGGGCAATTCCGTTTTGGGCATGATTTATTTTTTTAGTGTTGCAAAAGTAACAAAAAATTGACAATAATTAGGTATACCTCATTTACTAAGTCCTAAACAATTCGATAGATAAACTTGTTTTATTATTATTTCGAATCAAGCATGTATAACCCTTAAAATTAATTGCTTTATGGAAGACAAACTTATTATCCTTAAAAATTACGAAACCATGGTTGAAGCCATGTTTGATCAAGAATTATTACTCGAAAATGGTATCGAAACTTCGATTAACAACGAAGATATTGTAGAATTACTTCCTATGTTTGGCGATATTAATCAAGGATTGTGCTTGGTTGTATTCGAAAAGGATTTTGAAAATGCGATTAAAATACTCGAAGATTACAAAAATTCGATAGTTGTCTGAAAGTTTAATTTCTCAGTAAAATAAAGTCTCAATAAGTTGATTTATAACTTATTGAGACTTGTTTATTTTATAGTGACCTCGGCGGGACTCTAACCCGCGACCTTCAGAACCGGAATCTGACGTTCTATACAACTGAACTACGAAGCCTTTTTGAGAACCGCAAAAGTACAAAAAAACTTCCGAATTCTAATAATTAAGTCTAAAATCGAATGTCAAAAGTATTATGTTTTTTTTACTCTGACTATCGACCTTAGACTTTTTCTTTTAACCTTTAACTATATTAATCTCTTCTTCCCAAGTAAATTAAAATGTAATATACCAAAGTTGCTAATGAGCCAAGAGCCGCAACTACATACGTGTAAGCAGCCGATTTTAAAGCATCTTTAGCTGGTTCGTGAGTGCTGTAATTCGTAATTCCTGCATTGCTTAACCATGCCAAAGCACGGCTACTTGCATTAATTTCGACTGGTAATGTTACAAAACTGAAGAAAGTGGTAATTGCAAATAATACAATTCCCGCTAATAACAATTGAGGAAAACTGTTGACCAATAATATACCTGCCAACAAAACCCATTGCATCCAGTTGGAAGCAAAACTTACCACAGGAACTAATTTTGAACGTAACGTAAGTGGACCGTAAGCAGTAGCATGTTGTACGGCATGACCACATTCGTGAGCAGCCACAGCGGCGGCAGCAACTGAGCAAGAATCGTAAACGCCTTCGCTCAAATTCACTGTTTTTGTTAACGGGTTGTAATGGTCGGTCAATTGACCAGCAGTGGAAATGACTTTTACATCGTAAATTCCATTATCGCGTAACATTTTTTCAGCTACATCTTTTCCTCTCATTCCATTGGGCAAAGGAATTTTCGAATATTTTTTAAATTTCGATTGTAAGCGTGCCGAAATAGCCCAACTCAATAAAGCAAATACACCAAAAATAATATAACTTCCTAACATAGTTTATTTTGTTTTTAAATTTATGCTGTCGTATACGTCAAAATTCTTGCCAAATATCATTTTTGTCAGTATTGATGTTTTTGTGGGCTTGATAATCTGTCTGAAATTTAAAATGTTGTTAAAATTTATGGTTTATTTCATTTTGTTCATCAAATTCGATGTCAATTTTTCCGAAAAGATTACTTTTGTCTATTGATTCAATCTAAAACAACAAAACACACACACATGAGTTATTTAATTAAGCCTGCTAATTACAAGCCTTTGCTCGATTTGCAGCAAACAGAACTTGGTATTACCAAAATTAAAGATTTTTTTCAATCAAATTTATCTTCTGAATTGCGGTTACGTCGTGTAACAGCTCCTTTATTTGTACTTAGAGGTACAGGGATTAACGATGATTTGAACGGTACAGAACGTGCTGTAAGCTTTCCGATATTAGATATGGGCGATGTACGCGCCGAGGTGGTTCACTCGCTCGCCAAATGGAAGCGAGTAACATTGGCCGATTATAAAATTGAACAAGGTCATGGTATTTATACCGATATGAATGCAATTCGTGCCGACGAGGAATTGGGCAATCTCCATTCGTTGTATGTTGACCAATGGGACTGGGAGCTGGTTATGACAGCCGAAGAGCGCAATGTTGAATTTTTAAAAAAAGTAGTTCGTAAAATTTACGGTTCATTTTTATGTACTGAATATTTGATTTCTGAAAAATTTCCTCAAATAACACCTTATTTACCTGCCGAAATTACTTTTATACACGCCGAGGTATTGCGCGAGTTATATCCTTCGCTTACCCCCAAAGAGCGTGAAAATATATTTGTAAAAGAACACAAAGCCGTTTTTATTATCGGTATTGGTGGCGCTTTGGGCGATGGTAAAAAGCATGATGGGCGAGCACCCGATTATGATGATTGGTCCACACTTACCGAAAATGGGCTTCATGGGTTGAATGGTGATATTTTGTTGTGGAATCCCGTTTTGGAAATGGCTTTCGAAGTTTCGTCAATGGGTATTCGTGTTGATAAAAGGGCACTTTTGCGACAGATCGAAATAGAAGGTAAAATTGAGCGTTTGGAGTTGTATTTCCATAAACGATTGATTGAAGACAGCTTACCGCTCTCAATTGGTGGTGGGATAGGTCAGTCGCGCTTGTGTATGTTCTTTCTTCGCAAAGCTCACATTGGCGAAATACAGGCAAGTATTTGGCCGGAAGCAATGCGAGCTGAGTGTGAAGTAAATAATATTCCGTTGATTTAAAATAGATATTTCTGAAAAAGAGGATACTGTGATAGTTATCCTCTTTTTTTGTGCTCGGATGGTATACGAAATGAATGTTTCTCCACTTACAAAAGTGGAATGATAGGAAAAAATTGGGAGCTATTACTGCCTCTTCAAATCAATTTCTAATTTTAAGAATTTCACAAATAAAGAAATCTCGCTTTCTCATATCTTATTGATTTGTAAAATTGTGAATGAATGTAACTCACAATTATTACTACTTTATTACCACATAATCTTGTATTGTATTTATTCAAATATATTAAATAACGATATGTATATGTTAAATGTAGTTTTTAAATATCTTATTTGTATTTGTATTAACTTAATATATCATTATTATTTAGGCTTAAAAAAACATTTCTATTTATCGAATTACTACAAATTACATGCTTTTGTAATAGTTTTTACGATGCCAACACACAATATTAAACCAAAATGATGAATAAATTTCAGATGTTTTTATATGCAGATTTTATTTGACATATATTTATGTTGTTGTATTTTAAATAGTTAGTATATGTTTTTGTTATTTGTCTGAATCTTAAAATTATTATTTCAGTTCAGGATTTTAAATAGACCTTCAAAATATCATTTTTAGTTATTTTATTAACAGATTAAAGACCGATTTTACATATTTCAATTTGTAGCAAAATAGTTAGATTATTACAATGCTCTAAAAAGTCTATTACAAATTGTTTTGAGGCTAAATATTGTGTTTTTGACTTAATTTTACCGTAAAGAAATTTATGATTAAAAGCTTTAAAGAAAGCGTTTTTATTCCACAATCTCTCAGTAAAAGTAAGTCATTATGAAACACCTAATTCACATCAGTTTATTCGTACTTTTCGTAGTTTTATCAACAGAAGTACTACAGGCACAAAATATTAATGTTTTGTGGTTCGATGCATCGTTATCTTATAGTCAAGGTTCGGGAGTGTCAGTTGTGATAAATCCCACCGATACTTTTACTGTTAATAATAAATTTACTTTGGAGTTGTCGGATGCAAGCGGTAGTTTTGCGAGCCCAATTAAATTAAAAGAAGTAAACGAATTTTACACACCTGTGTTGAATGCAGTTTTACCAGCAGTACTCGCCGAAGGTAATTACAAAATGCGTATTCGCTCGTCGAACCCAGTTTGGATAGAAGAAACGCCCTCGTTTGATGTGAAAGCTGGAGTGGCAGCAAAAGTTCCGTCTTTAGTTTCAAAGTTGCCAATTTTAAGTACAACTTATTTCAATTGTCAGGATAATAATATTGGTGGCTTAATGTTTGGTTCATTGAATCAGCCAGTTGATGCCACTACAAAAACGATGAACGCTGCACAGCGATTGGTAACAATAAATGATTATGTAATTGCTGATAATTATAGTGTAATGTTATATGATGTACTTACCAATAACCAAAAAGCGCTTACCCACAATGGCTACTCAATTACTATTCCCGATAATTTGCCTTTAGGTACTTATGTTTTACAAGTAACACATACTACTAACAATACTTCAAGTGTTTTTGGTAGCGTATTTTTATTTCATGGAAATGGAACAAATCTTGGAAATTCGAGTAGCGAAGAAATTTGTGTTAACAATGGTGTTGACTTTAGTGTAGATGCTTCTATCTCGGGTATTGGTCGTAATTATATGGGTTCTAAATATGAAGTGAACTTTGGCGATGGCTCACCAGTTACTTTTTTTACACAGCAACAATTGAAAGCTGCTCCGCTTATTGGACATGTTTTTACAAAATCTTCTTGCTCCGAAATAGGAAGTTCGTTTTATGTAAATATTAAATTGTTAAATATTGGTGTTAATGGTTCGTGTGGTATTTTTGCTGCAAACGGGAATGGTGTAAAAAAATCAATCAATGTTAGTATGCCTCCTACAGCCGATTTTAAAGCGAAGGCTACTTATTGTTTAAACAGAGTTCTAACTTTCGAAAATGTTACTATTCCTGGTTTTTTTGGAACTAATGGATGTAAAGATGCTTCAAATTTTTATTGGTATTTCAAAAAACCGGGCGATGTAGAATATACACTTGTAACCGAATCTACTTGGGTTGATGCTAAAGGTAATTTAACTATACCAGCAACCGCAGTTGATAAAGCAGGATGCTGGAACATTAAAATGGAAGCTCAAAATCAGGATTTATGCCAAACAATTAGTGATAATGAAAAATCGATTATTGTTGAAGCTATTGCTAATTCTGTTTTCGAAGCTTCTGCCGATTCAATTTGCATAGATAATATCATAAATTTTACTAATAAATCAAGCGTTTTGAATTTAACCTGTAGTGCACCTACGTTTACTTGGATAGTTGAACCTCAAAACGCGCAAAATGCCAATGGATATAGTTTTGTAACAAAAGCGGACGATGCCTCTGTAAGATTTACTAAACCGGGCGTGTATGTTGTAAAACTTAAAATTGTAAATGCTTGTAGCACTGTAATTTCAGCGGGAAAATCAATTTATGTAGCTGGTGGTGCATCGGTAGCACTTACTTCCGACAGTTTATCAACTTGTGTTGCTAAAAACATTTCGTACACAGTGGATTTCTCGAAAGCAGCTCTTAAACCAATCTATAATTCGAATTATGGAAATATAAGTAGCTACAATTGGGTTATTAGCGGTGATAATGTATCGAATGCCGACTATCAATTTTTAAATAATACAAATGCAGGTTCAGCGTTTCCAATAATAGAATTCAAATCGGCTAAAAAATATAAAATTGCTATCGAAGTACTTAGCGATTGCCAAAAAGCAGCTATTGATAGTATGCGTTTAAATATCAACGAGATACCTGAAATAAATTTAACTGAAAATAGTCAAACAATTTGTAGTGGAACCGCATTTATAAGCCTTGTATTGGGAAATGCAAACTACAAATGGGTTTTAAAAGCAACAAGTAACCTTGTAACAGCAGCTTCGAGTGGTACTGGAAATAGTATTGAAGGTATGGTAATCCATAATGTCTCCGACTCCGTTGGAACCGTAATTTATACAATAGTTCCTACTTCGGGTTTGTGTACAGGCGCCGAATTGCTTTACAAAATAAATGTAACTCCGTTGATGCGAGCAGAGCTTGTTAGTAATAAAGAATTTTGTTTGGGAACTGAAAATGCACAAATGAAATTGGTTTGTAAAAATGGAGTTTCACCTTATACCATTCGTTTTAGTGTGAACGACGGTGCTGTACAACAAGTTTCGTCGAGAGTAACAAGCGACACCCTAACATTAAGTATCCCAACTTTGAAAGTTGGAACATTTACTTACCGTATTATAAGTGTAGAAGATGCCGATTTTGCAACTTGCGATAATGAGATTGGAGACACAATAACAGTGGAAGTTGTTGATAATCCATTAATTACTGCTCAGCCGGTAGCCAAACAACAAGTTTGTATTGGAGCCGAAATTGATACACTTGCAGTTGTTTGTGCTAGTAATACAAGTTCTCAAAAAATTCAATGGTTCAAAAATTCTGTTAATCGTAATTTTGGCGGACAAGTCATTGATGGTGCAAATTCATTGAAATTTAAACCAACTACATTCAGTGTAAAAGGTGATTATTATTTTTACTGCGTAATAACACTCAATGCAAGTAATTGTGGCGTTGCTATAAGTGATGTGGCACATATTGAGGTAGTTAGCGATCCAACTATTACTGCCAACAATAATTTAACACAATCAGTTTGTAAAAATACGAATTTAAAAGCCCTCGAAGTACAGGCACAAAGTGGAATAGGTGAGTTCAATTACCAATGGTATGTAACCAACGATACGATTAAATCGACATGGACAAAAGTACAAGGTGCAACTAATGCAACCTTTACCCCAAAAAGCGAAATTGCTGGTACTAATTTTTACTACTGCGAAGCTTCGCAAGCTGCTCATGGTTGTAGCGCAATAAGCAAAAATTTTAAAGTTGAAATTTTTGAAACACCTGCTATAACAAAACAACCACTTTCGCAAAATACCTGCAAATCGGAAAAATCGCCTATCCTAAGTGTCGATTATTCGGGTGGAAGTTCTTTAGTAAACTATCAATGGTTCGAAAACTCGTTGAATTCTACTGAAAGTGGTCATGCAATTGCCAATGCAACAACTAAAAATCTAAATGTGTCTACAACTAATGCTGGAACGTACTATTATTATTGTCAACTTACTTTTGGTACCGAAGGTTGCGCAACAATTGTTTCGAACATTGCTCAAATTATAGTTACACAATTTCCAATAGTAAGTAATCAAACAATAGAAGTTTTAAGTGGTCAACGATTTACAATTAATCCTATTGCAGGCGAAAATGATTATATTCCAAACGGAACAAAATATACTTGGACTCTGCCAACTATTAACTCAAATTCACCACTTACCGGAATGACTGCTCAAGCTGAACCAAAAAGTGCAATTTCCGACAGCATTGAAAATCATTCGGATACCATTTCGAGTATACGATATACCATTACGCCAGAACTAAACGGTTGTTCGGGTGCAAGTTTTAACTTGAATGTAATTGTTTCTCCTGCTCTAAAAGTTATTGTTAAAAAACAAGATATTACCTGCTTTGACGAAAACAACGGTCAGCTTGAAGCTACAATTATTGGTGGAGTTCGTTTTGAATCAGGTGCACCTTATAAATTGAATTGGATTGGTCCTAATGGTTTTGTATCAACAAATTTGCGACTAACAAACTTAATTGCGGGTGAATATATATTAACAGTAAGCGACGCATTAGGTGTTGAAATTAGCAATAAATATATTATCGAACGTCCCGAAAAATTGACAATTACAACGGCACAATTTGTTGATATTAATTGCAGTGGCGACAACAGTGCTTCTATCAATGTAAATATAGCTGGTGGAAAAGGCAAATACACTTACAAATGGACAAAAAACGATGTAAATTATTCAACATTAGAAGATATTAACTCGTTAACAAAAGGTATTTATTCATTAACTGTAACTGACGAAAATGGTTGTATTGCAACTTCCAGAAGTTACGAAATTTCTGAATTTGAACCTATAGTTATTGAAGTTACCGAACAACAAAATAATACTTGTTTTGGTAGTGCTAATGGAAGTTTAAAAATAAACGTAACGGGTGGTACAAAAATTGAAAATTCCGAATTGGGTTATTCATTCAGCTGGACTGGACCAACTAATTTTAAAAGCCTTACAAAAGATATTACAAATTTGGAAAGTGGTGAATATCAATTAGTAGTTACTGATAAAAATGGTTGCTCAGCTACATTGAAAGTGAACATTTCCCAACCTACCGAAATTGCAATTGCTACTACTGTAACACCTGCATCGTGTTTTGGCAAAAATGATGCTTCTATTAACTTAGAAGTGAGTGGGGGCAAAGCACCTTACACTATCGAATGGAGCAATTTTGCAACTGGCTTTAATCAACAAAATGTATCACCTGGCACATATACTGCAAAAATTATTGATGCTAATAATTGTGAAAAATCAATCGTAATAAAGGTGCAAGACGAATCGAAATTTACCGTTTATCCTACCGTTCGTCAAATTACTTGCAATGGAGCCAAAGATGGAAGCATAAAGCTCGAAATTAAGAGTGATCGCACGGGAATAAAAGTGAAATGGTTGGATGGATCAAAAGCTGGAAACGAGCGTAATAACTTGGCTCCTGGCGTATATGCGGTAGAAGTTAGCGATGGTGGTCCTTGTGTAGTAACCAATACATTTGTTATTAGCCAACCTACAAAACTGACTTTAAATTCGAAAATTAAAAATGCTTTTGGATGCGATGCTACCAATAGTGGTGCTATAGAACTAGATGTAATTGGTGGTACTGCTCCGTATAACTTCGCATGGTCGAATGGTAAAACTACTAAAAATATAGATAATTTAGTACAAGGTACTTATATTGTTACCGTTACCGATTCATTAGGTTGCTCTATTTCCGAATCATTCGAACTGTTGCGCCACGAACCATTAAAAATTGAAGTATCTACAAAAATTGCCTATTGTAATGTAAATCTTAAATTCAAACAAATTTGTTCAGCATTAGTAAGTGGAGGTTTGGCTCCTTACACCTACAATTGGTCTGGTGGTATAGTGGATTCGACTAATAAATCAATGATGGAAAATTTTGTTAATCAAACTGTTGCACTCCAAGTGGTGGATGCATTGGGTTGTAGCGCAACTTATTATTTCAATACCGAAATTCCCGAAAGTCATATCGAAACTGCTGTAATTGATTGCAACGGACAAGTTTATAAATTTGATATAAAAACACCACCTACAGTATTTAAAAATGTAGTTTACGATTGGAATTTTGGAGACGGAACAAGTTCGACAGCTAAATCGCCTACACATTTATTCCTAAAATCAGGTGATTATACCGTGCAATTGAAAATAACCAGCGACGAAGGAATTTTGAATTTTGTAACTACTATGACCGTAGAGGCTTTACCAGTTCTAAAACTCGACCGCGAACCTCGTTTCTGCAAAAACGATTCAGTAGAATTAATCGTTTCGGGAGCCGAATCTTATATTTGGAATGATGGTACACGTGGAAATAGAAAAGTGGTTCGTAACGAAGGCAATTATACTGTTATGGGAACTTCGGCAAATGGATGTACGTCAACTTTAGCTTTTACTGCTAAACATTACGATTATCAAAATTATGAAATTTACACCGATAAAACTGTTTTAACGCTTAGCGACCCTACACTTAAAGTTTGGAGCAATGATATAAATATGACAAACTATAAATGGGAATTTGGTGACAGTTCTAACGACGAAGGAAACTTTGTAAATCATACTTATGACATAAATAGCCCTGTAACAGTAAAAGTTAAACTTAATGTGGTAAATCCTTATGGATGCACCGAAACTGCCGAAAAAACTGTTTGGCTAATTATGGAGTCAATACCCAATACATTTACACCCAATAGCGATGGAGCTAACGACAAATTTCTAAAAGGTGCAAAAATTCAAATTTTCAACTCCAATGGCATTGTTATTTATGAGGGCTTAGAAGGCTGGGATGGCACATATAAAGGTAAACCGGTTTCTACCGACACCTATTATTATATAGTATATTATTCTACTCCCGAAGGTATAGTAAATAAACCTGGTTTTGTATTTTTGGCTAAATAATGGATTAAATTTTACCGGCTTAAAAAAATAACGAATATGCGCACTTTAATAATTACTGGAATGTTGATACTGGTTTTGCAAAATGTGCAAAGCCAGTCACAAATTCGTTTGAATAATTTTTGGAATAATGGATTCTCGTTAAATCCTGCTGCCATTAATGACTCATATCGCAATTCGGTTACCATTGCCACACGCAAACAATGGCTCAATTTTCCGGGGGCGCCTACAGCTATTTATGCGGCTGGTACAATGTATCTCGAAGATTATTCAACCCAACTTGGCTTAAAAGTGCTCACCGAGCGCAAAGGATATACACAAGCTACAGATGTTAATTTGGCCTATGCTTATGCACTATCCATATCCAACGAGTTTGTTGTAAACATGGGTTTTTCAGGTAGTTATCAGAACTTTGCTTACGATCGAAATATGATTTCATTTTCCGACGACGAAAACAATGCTTCTATTTACGAAAATCTACTCTTCAAAAATAGTTTCAATGCTACTTTAGGGGTCGAATTTGCTTACAACGCTTTAAAATTAGGCTATTGTTCTCAAAATGTATTTTCAATTTTTAGTACAGAGAATCAACTCAATTTAAACACCAATATGTTGTATTTATTTTACAAACAACAATCGGCAAATCCTGTAAATTTTGGATTGGGAATAAGTGCATTTCAGTATTCCGATTTCTTTCAGACAGAGCTCAATAGCTCCATTTTTTATAAAAGAGATGCTCAAAGCAATGAATTACAACTTGGATTATTTTACCGAACCATGTCGGAGGTAGGACTAATTGCTGGTATCGATTTTGGTAAGCTTAAAATTTCGTATAGTTTCGATTATAATATGGGGCAAGTTCTCAACCATTCGTATGGTACGCACGAAATAATGTTTACCTACAATTTTAAACCTTCCAGAGTATGTAAAACCTGTCGCTGGTATTAGCTAAAGTTGAGCTAATTAATTGTTCTTTTTTGTTAGAATATTTAGTTTTAAAACATACATAAATCTTTTTTCAAAAATCGATTAAACGTTAAATCTATTCGTTTTCGAAACATTATTATCATTCATTTTGTTACAGTTTTGTTTGTTAAAAATAAAATCGCAATAAAATATCGAACCAATAAAGTTTTGATTTACATTTATTTAATTTAACGGTTTATGTATTCTATTTTAAAATTAAAATTCAATGATAATATTCACTAAAATTGAAAATGTATACGACTCAAATTTTGAGGAATTATACGATTTATACAACAGTGCATTTCCGTCATACCAACGCAGAACATGGGCTGGTCTCGAAACTGTGTTCAACAAAAAGCCTGCTTTTCAGTGCTTTACAATTAAATTAGATAATGAATTTGTTGGGCTACTTAATTATTGGATATTTGAAAAATTTGTGTATATAGAGCATTTTGCCATTCATCCAAATTTCAGAAACAAAGGTATTGGATCTGCGGTGCTAAAAGAATTTATTTCGAAAACCGAGTTACCCGTAATTGTTGAAACTGAACTACCCCGTTCGGTAGTTGCCAGTCAGCGAATTCATTTTTATGAACGTTTAAACTTTTATATGACTACCAATTTCTACATGCAGCCACCGTACGAAGGTAGTCAAGTGATGATGTCGATGCTTATAATGTCCAATGATTATCATTTTGTAAACAAGCACTTTACGCAAATAAAAAATACATTGTACAAAGAAGTATACAAGTATGATCCAAAGAAAAATAAGTAAATTCCTTTGATTGAGTACTTTAATTTTACTTTGACAGATTAGAAAATATGTAAAAAACACCCTCGTTTTATTTTTCCCTATTATTCCAATTACCTATTTGTAAATAGTACCATCACTGCGTACCAATTACATAATCAGGCTTTAGCTTGATTTACAGCGTCGTACAAATTAAGCTCTTTTGCCATTCTATTGAGTATTTCCAGTTTATTTTGTTTCAATTGAATTTCATATTGTTTTACTCCATTTTCAACATAAATAACCACCAATAACGCCTTTAGGCAAATAACCACCAATAACGCCTTTAGGCAAATAACGCCTTTAGGCAAATAACCACCAATAACGCCCATTGATACCTCCTCACATACGGCGAACTTGCCTGCGGCAGGCAGGGCCCAATAACGCACACAGGGAAAATATGAGTATTGATAAAATGTATTGATTATTTCATTCATTTTATTTATATTTGCAGCAAAAATCAAATGAAACGTCCATGTTAAAATAATTATTATCACACAAAGCAATGAACCGATAGCTATCGGTTTTTAACATAGTAAGTTCCATCTGACAAAAAAAAGAATTCTAAACAGATTGATATATTCTTATTAAATAAAACACTTAAAGCTTAAATAATTATGCAAAAAATAATAGTAGAAATGACGAATCGCGAATATAGACGTTTCGAATCGTACAAACAAGCCGAAAAAATAGTTCGTAGCATCAAGCGAAGTTTAAAGGATGTAGCTTTATCGAATAAAGGAACTAAAAAATTAAAATCAGCAAGAGAGCTTATTAATGAAATTTGAAGTTATTTTTGAGTTTGAAAAATCGCTCAAGCGATAATCAAAAAAATATAAATCGCTGAAAGAAGATTATTCCCATTTTTTGGATGAACTTGAAAAAAATCCTTATATTGGTGATGAGATTATTGCAAATTGCCGCAAAGCCCGAATCGCCATAAAAAGCAAGGGAAAAGGCAAAAGTGGAGGTGGACGTATTATTTTCTATTTCGAAATAGTTGACGACAGATTGATTCTGCTCTATATGTACGATAAAAATGAAATGGAAAATGTGAATGACGAATTTATTCGACAAATACTCAATAAATCGAAATAAAGATAGGTGTTTTATCCAAAGGTGGATGCGTAGCTTCCATCCCGCTAGAAACGGGATAACACAGATTTGCATTGGGTTATTCCACGCTGCGCTCTGAATGACAATAATACAACGCAATAGAAATCGGTCGTGGCGATGCCACTTTGAATACAAATCGTAGTGCAGCGAACCCAATAACGTCTTTATCCACAGATGGTTTGTCCACAGATGGTTTGTCCACAGATGACGCAGATTAACACAGATAATAGCGCCTTTAGCAGCGAATGGTAGCGAAGCTGACATCCCGTAATAAACGGGATAACCACCAATAACGCCTTTAGGCTAATAACCACCAATAACGCCTTTAGGCTAATAACGCGAGGCCAATAACACCTTTAGGTAAATAACCACCAATAACGCACAAAGTGCTAATAACGCCTTTAGGCTAATAACCACTTAAAAAAATTGCCTCTTTCCATTTTTTTTTCTATCTTTGCCTGTAATTAATGCAATATGTTGATTAAATGTGATATGGGGTGATGGGGTGATGGGATGATGTGGTGATGTGGATATGTGGATATGTGGTGATGTGGTGATTTGGAGATGATTAATTTATTGCTTTACAACTTTACAACGCTATAAAGGAAGATTTCACCACACTATACTCTGTCAGATGCAGGCGCACAAATCATCGAATACTTCATAAATAATATCTTAATTCAGAAATGAGAACTCTAAATACACATGATCAATTAGTTTCAAAATTGGTTTCAAATAGTCGGTTTTGGTCTTATGACATGAACATAAGTAATGCTATTCCTGACGATATTTTAATTGAAAAAACATTGGTTTATCTTGATATTGATGATATAAATTTGCTTTTCAGATTATATTCATACAAAAAAATTAAACAGGTATGGCTGGATAGAATTGCAATACAGGGTGCTTATTTTAACCGACTAAACAATTTGCTCGCATGGATGTATTTTGGCATTAAAAACCCAGCCAGATACTTAAAAAAAGTTGAAAATAAACATTTAAGTATTTACCAATGCAAGCTTTAGCCCTTCATACTTCAAAGATATTTGAGATCGTTTGTAAACTCGATTGTATAAAGAACTACTGTTTGGTAGGCGGTACTGCCTTGTCATTACAGTTACAAAACCGCTTGAGCGAAGATCTCGATTTTATGAGTTGGATTTCGAATAAAAATCAAAAACCAGAAGTCGATTGGGTAAAAATTGAGAAAGAATTGAGTGGAATCGGTAGTATTGAAGCGCGTGAAATTTGGGACTTTGATCATGTTGAATTTATCGTTTCGGGTGTAAAACTCTCGTTTTATGCCTCCTCAAAGTATTCGCCTATTACAGCAGCAATCCCATTTAAAGACAATTTACTTTTGGCCGATATAATGGCAATTGCCGCTATGAAAATGGAGGTATTGATGCGTCGCAGTAATTTCAGAGATTATTATGACATCTATTCAATACTTAAAAATGGATATAATTTCAGGGAAATAGTAACCAAAGCGACTGCTTATTCCGGACATTTACTGTCCACAAAAAACCTTCTGGCAATGCTTGTGGATAGTAAACGCTTTCAAATTGATAGTAACTTTGCTTTATTGGAACCAAAATATAACGTTACACCTTCCGAAATAGAGGAGTCAATTAAAGTCCTTATTAAAAATACATTCTGAAAATAGATGCAATTGGGATAAATATGAATAACCCAATAACGCCGCAGGGCAACCAACGGTCATGACCAACGGGAATAAATTACCACCAATAACGCCCGCAGGGCTACTAACGCACGAAGGGCCAACCAACGTGCAAAGCACCCAATAACGGCGAAGCCCCTCTAACGCACATAGTGCCAAATTAATACATTATCTATTGGCACATTGGCATATTATTACTATCTTTGCCTGTAACTTAAAATAAAAGAACGCATAGTACCTCAATTGAAAATTTATAAACTAAGCGGTATGAATTATAATGATGTCCGTTGGAAACAACGCTTTAAAATTTTGAAAAAGCACTTTTACATTTAGAGACTGCATTACATATGAGCGACTCTGATTTGCTTCAAAAAGTTGGAATAATTCAGTTTTTCGAAATGAGTTACGAACTTGCATGGAATACTTTGAAGGATTATCTTGAAGAACAAGGGTTTGTAGATGTTAAAACTCCAAGAAGTGCTATTAAAAAAGCATTTGAAATTGGAATGATTGAGGATGGGCACAGTTGGATGGAGTTAATTGTTGATAGAAATCTTACATCACATGCTTATGACGAAGTAATAGCAACAGAAGTTGAAAAACTGATTCATCAAAAATACTATCCCTTGTTCAACGTATTATACACTACTTTAAAACTACAATTAAATGATTGATTTTGGTTTACATAAGCATGATATCAATCAAATTATCAATGCGATTGCTAAATATCCCGAAATAAACGAAGCGCTTATTTTTGGAAGTAGAGCCAAAGGGACTTTCAAAAATGGTAGCGATATAGATATTGCATTAAAGGGCACCAAACTTAATTTTCAGTTAATTACATCATTAAATATTTTCTTAAATGAAGAAACAACCCTACCTTACACGGTTGACATATTAAATTTTGATAGTATAAATAATACTGAATTAACTGAACATATTAATAGAGTGGGAATAAGCATATATAATCGAAAAAAAAATAAAAAATCTTTCACCACCCGCCAGACTTCGTTGTGATCTACTTAATATCGCCTTTAGGCAACCAACCACCAATAACTCCCTTATCCACAGATGGTAGCGGAGCGGACATCCCGATGTATCGGGATAACACAGACATGGTGCGCTGCTACTACGAACATTACAAAATACTGGTGGTTGATAAGTATATCGATACGGCATATTTTGAATAAAAATTCACTATCTTTGTGGGTGAAATAGTAAATTAGTTAAATATACACTATGCCTGAAATTAGCAGATTCTACGGAATTATTATTAAAATGTTTTACAACGAACATAATCCTCCACATATTCATGTGGAATACCAGGATTTTAAAGCCATTATTACTATAAATGAAGGAACTGTGGAGGGTAAAATGCCGAAAACAGCTCTGAAGTTAGTTTTTGAATGGATGGAAATTCATAAAAACGAACTACTCTCAAATTGGGAAAAAATTGAGGCTAAAAAAACTATTGATACTATAAACCCTTTAAATTAATTTAGTATGCAACGAGTTACAAAAATCAATGCTACAAGTGCATCTAATTTAAACAGCAATTCAACTTGCTTTGAAAAGGAGCAACTTTATAAGCATACAAACATAATTACAATTTTAAAAGCTGAATATAAAGGTGACTACAAGCTTTTGTTAGTGTTTAATAATGGTGCACAGGGCATAGTAAATCTTGAAGATAAATTGGAAGGCGAAGTATTCGAACCACTTAAAAATAAGGACGTTTTCAAAAACTTTCAGTTGGATGGATGGACAGTAACATGGAACAATGAAATTGATTTTGCACCTGAATATTTGTATAAACTATGTATTGAGCATAATTGACACACCCTATATTTTCTATTGTGACTATGTGGTTTAAAAAAATTAGTAAATGAATTTTATCCCCACCCCCATACACGGACTTTAATGATTAGTAGATAATGATTAATGGTTAGTGGTAAATGATTAATGGTAAAACTTGTTCCAGCTTGCTCCGATTTGTCGGTGATGTATCGGAATGATAAATTGTAAATAAATTGGATACACTTTACATAATTAGCTAACGCTGACCGTTGGTTGGTGGTAGCGGATTTATGATGCATTTCCGATTACCTCTCCGATACCTCGGAGCAGGCTGGAACAAGCCGGGAATCTTCAAACCTCAAACCTTTCAAACCTTTCAAACTTTTCATCCGTCAGCTGACGGACAAACTCTTCAAACCTTGCATTGGGTTAAAACCACAACGCAATAGATTCCACACTGCGTTCTGAATGACAATACAGTCGTGGCGATGCCACTTTGAATACAAATCGTAGTGTGGCGAACCCAATAACGTCTTTATTCACAGATGGTTTGTCCACAGATGGAAGCGAAGCGAACATCCCGCTAGAAACGGGGTGGTAGTGAAACGAACATCCCGCTAGAAACGGGATTACACAGATTTACACAGATAATAACACCTTTAGGTAAATAACACCTTTAGGTAAATAACGCGAAGCAAATAACGCACAAAGTGCTAATAACACCTTTAGGTAAATAACCACCAATAACGCACAAAGTGCTAATAACGCCTTTAGGCAAATAACCACCAATAACACCTTTAGGCTAATAACCACTTTAAAAAATTGCCCATATCCAATTCTTTTTCTATCTTTGCCTGTAATTAAACTTGAGAAACTACAACTAAAATTGAAATATGCTTGAATAGCTCTTGTAGGTAAAAACACAAATAAATATAGACACATGAATTATACAAACTTTCAGACCAGGAAATTAGAAGCAATTAATGTTCTGATTAACATTAAGGACGAAGTTGTTTTCAGTAAAATTGAAGAGAAAATTAAGGAAACTTGTCTCGAATCAACTATTAAACAGTTTACGCAAAAACAATTGGTTGAAAGAGCTAAACGTGCAAATGAAGATTTCAAAAACGGAAAATTCATAAGTCAGGAAAATCTCATAAAGGAATCGGAAAATTGGTGATGATGAAGAAAGTAATTTGGTCGGAATTTGCATCTGATAACTTGAAACTTATTTACATCTTTCACAAAAATAATTCGAATATTAGTGTTGCTAAAAAAATTAAGAAAAAGATTTTTGAAGCAACATTTTTAATATACAAGCAACCAGAAATGGGACAAGTTGAGTTTTGGTTAGAACATTTAAGTGAGGGACATAGGTATGTAGTTGTTGGAAACTATAAGATAGTTTATAGAAACATTAATGATATGATTTTAATTACCGATATTTTTGATACGCGACAGAATCCTTCCTTAATGAATGATGAAAAAAGGAATGGGTAGTAACTTCAACTTTAAATAACACTACGATGAACCAGAAGAATAAAAAAAATATTGAAGTTGATTTATTTGTTGACCCTCGTGAGCTTACTCAAACAGAGAAAGTAATGTTGAGTGAATTTATCAGTAAGGACAAATTAAAGAATAAAGCTTCAGTTATCAGATTGACTAATAGACGCCACCAACATGCATAGAACCTTCACCCTAATGTAAACTCCCCTCCAAAAACCGCAAGGTTTACTTACTAACTATTCTTATGTGACTTAACTTCCTTGTCCACAGATGACGCAGATTGACACAGATAATATCGCCAATACTAATAACCCAATAACGCCGCAGGCCTAATTACGGACAACGCCCCAATAACGCCTTTAGGCCAGTTTTTCTTTATCCGCCTTTTTGCAAAGCAAATCTATCCCTTTTATTCAAAAATCCGTTTCACCCGTTTACGGGGCAGCTATATCCGCGTTATCCGCGTACCTATTCTTTTCCTTTTCCACAGATAACACAGATTTACACAGATAATAACGCCATACCCAATAATAAACTACTAATAACCATAAATAACTATTTAATAACTGCGAAGCAAATAACGCACAAAGTGCTAATAACGCCTTTAGGTAAATAACGCCTTTAGGCTAATAACCACCAATAACGCCTTTAGGCCATAACAACGCCCGCAAGGCAAAATCATCACATCATCACATCATCACATCAATCTCTTGCCTCTTTGCAATTTTTTTTCTATCTTTGCCTGTAATTAAAGTTGAGAAAATAACTACATATTAATATATTTAATTATGAAGCGAAAAACTTTTTTAATAGCTCAATTAATAAAACAGAATATTGCTGAGATTGACCCAAAAGCTCAAGTTGTTCTTTATGGTTCGCGGGCAAGAGGTAATGAACGGTCTGATTCGGATTGGGATTTACTGTTACTAACCGATTATCCTGTCGACATCAACAAAGAACGTGAATTTCGAAATCATTTGTATGATTTAGAAATTGAAATTGGCGAGCCATTTTCACTTTTTGCTTATTCAAAAGCCGATTGGGAAGCCAAACAAAATATAACTCCGTTTTATACAAGTGTTACAAAAGAAGGTATTCGACTATGAACTACGAAGACCAACAGCAATACATTAAATACCGGATAGATTCAGCTTTTAAAACTTTTGAAGCTGCAAAAATACTTGCCGACAATGGTTTTTGGAACTCGGCAGTTAACAGACTATATTATACCATTTTTTATTCGGTAAATGCTTTGTTGGTGCAAAATAATATTCACGCAAGTTCACATTCTGGAACTCGCTCTCAATTTACACTCCATTTTATTAAAACCGGTATATTAGATAAAAAATACGATTTTTGATTATGACAATGATTCAGTTAAACCATTATTTCCAATCGTATTTGACATGTTAACTGAGATTAATAAGCTTATCGAAAATAATAACGCAGCGAATGGAAGCGTAGCGAACATCCCGTAATAAACGGGATAACGCGAAGCAAATAACGCACAAAGTGCTAATAACACCTTTAGGTAAATAACGCCTTTAGGCTAATAACCACTTAAAAAAAATTGCCTCTTTGCAATTTTTTTTCTATCTTTGCCCGCAATTAAAATCTAAATGCCGCCTTTAAACTACGGTTTATCAATCCAAGGCCAATTTAAATTATCTATTTTTTGCTTATGAAGGAAGTTTACACCACACCATACTCTCTTGCTTTTATAGCCACGATGGGATGCTACATTCTAAGCAATCTTAGTATAATCCCCGTAAAGCAATTATATTTAAGCACCTCTATTAACTACAACAATTATTCATTTACAACAAATCATTTACTTCCTATATGAAAAGAGAAGAAATACTTGAATTGGTAAAACAATATTATGCCGAACAGTTTCAAGCGAAAGCTTTTGAACCGGGCAAAACTATGATACCCTTTGCCGGTCGCATTTTTGATGATGAAGAGCTCACGACCTTGGTGGATGCTTCGCTTGATTTCTGGTTAACAACCGGTAGGTATGCCGAAGAGTTTGAGGCTAAATTTGCTACTTATATGCAACAAAGGGCGTGTATGCTCGTTAATTCGGGGTCATCGGCTAA
>JFJP01036220.1_pt1 | contig 29303 bp, 22 predicted proteins | sample 431651 | NCBI WGS metagenome assembly JFJP01 (sample SAMN02602958, study PRJNA72255) | Microbial mat metagenome, whole genome shotgun sequencing project. | biome: fresh water; feature: sink hole; material: water; isolation source: purple microbial (photo- and chemosynthetic) mats found in... | reverse complement strand
TGTTTCAATATTGCCTCTATTATATTCATATGCAGAAAATTGCGGCTTTTCATACCGGAGAATATGAGGTTCATCCGGAAATTACTGTATCGGTACCGGGACGATTTCATCTGTTGGGGGAGCATACCTGGTTCGCGAAGGGCAATACGCTTTCCATGGCCATCAATTATAATCTGTTTTTATGCGCCTCCCTTCGTACCGACCAGAATTACCGCCTTTTTTCAGTATCCCTCGGCGAACGCAAGAAAATTTCCGCATCGAACCTCAAATACCGCAAGGAAGACCGCTGGGCCAATTCGGTCAAAGCCGTAATCTCGTCATTTATGGAGTACGGCATCAAGATTCCCGGGATGAACTTTACCGTGCTTTCCGAAATCCCCGCCGATGCAGGTCTCGGCACTCCGAACGCCCTCAAGGTGGCGACGAGCCTCGTTCTCCGCAAGCTTTTCGCGCCTTCCCTGCCCGATGCGACCCTCGTCGCCCTCCTCGAGCGTGCCAATACCCATTTTCTCAAGACATCCGCCCATCGGGCCGACATACTCACCGCTCTTTCCGCAAAAAAAGGCTTTTGCGTCCGTACCGACCACCACAAGATAACGGCGGACCTCGTCCCTTTTCCCGAAGAGGGTTATTCCATAATTTTAACCGACTCGCGCGTACCCCGGCTTCTCGCGCGCGAGGAACTCGGCTACCGGATCCAGGAATGCATCCGCGCCTACGAGGTCGTCAAGACGGATCCCGACGCCCCGAACGACTTCAACCTCCTGACCGAGTCGATTCTCGAAGAGATCACCGACATACCCGAATCGGTCCGCCGCCGCGTCATTTTCATCATCCGCGAATCCGAGAGCGTACGCGAAGCGGTCAACGCCCTGAACCATCACGAATACATGACCTTTTCGCGCATAGTCAACCGTTCCCACGACGGTCTCCGCGACCGCTTCGAGATCTCCTGCCCCGAACTCGACTGGCTCGTCAAGCGTGCCCTCGAATTCGTCATCCCTGATGTTCCCGATCTCATCTGCTCGCGCATGACGGGACGCGGTTTCGGCGGCTGCACTTACGCCATCCTCCGTTCCCGTGACGAACAGCACTATGCCCAGAAAATGGAAGAATACGAGCGTATTTTCGGCTTCAAGCCCGTCAGATACAAGGTGACCCCCTCTGACGGCGCCAGCATTTTATGATATACTGTCAAACATGAAAATCCTTGTGACCAACGACGACGGACTGACCTCCGAAGGACTGCAGGTTCTTGCCTCGGTGCTTCGCAGCCGTCATGAGGTATGGATCGTCGCCCCTTCCTGCAACCGCTCGGGCGTTTCCCACGGCATCACCATGTCCGATCCCCTCCGTTTCCGGGTCGAAGGCGAACGCGAATATTCATGCTCCGGACTTCCCGTGGATTGCTCGATCACCGGCTCGCAGGGCATCATGAGCGAAAAACCGGACGTCATAGTCTCCGGCATCAACCGCGGCGCGAATCTCGGAACCGACATAGTGTACTCGGGTACGGCTGCTGCCGCCCGGCAGGCTTCGTTCGCGGGCATTCCGGGAATAGCCGTCAGTCTCGTTTCGGACGACGGTCCCTGGTATTGGGAGCCACTTGCCCGCTTCGTGCTCGACAACCTCGAAAAGCTCATGTCCCTGTGCGACCGCGACGTCTTCGTCAACATAAACGCCGCCTCGCTTGCCGAATACAAGGGTGCGCGGATGACCGGCATTTCGAGACGCGATTATCGGGACAGCATCATCATGCATGACGCTCCCGACGGATGCAAATACAGTTTTTTCAAGGGCGGAATCGTCGAGACGGCAGGTGACGGGAGTTCCGATTGGGATGCGGTCGTAGCCGGCTTCGTGTCGGTATCGCGCGTCCGGTCGCAGCCCGTCCTCGCGCCCGGAGGGCCCGCCGAGGACCTTCAATTCACGGTTTGACCGGACTTACCGTTTCGGGATTTTGGGGGGAGAGAACATGGCTGCTACCATAAAAGAAGGCATCCGGCAATACCGGAGCAACCAATACGAGGATGCGCTGGTATCCTTTTTAGGCTTGCCGACGGGCAATCCGTCGAACAATCTCGAACTTGCCTATTATATCGGGCTCTGCTACGCGAGGCTCGAACGGTATGACGACGCCCTCGTGTATCTCGAGCAGGTGGTAACCGCGGATACCGATCTGGCGCGCGTGTACCAGTGCCGCCTCGTGCTTTCCGTCATCTACTCGCTGACCGCCCGTACGAGGCTCGCCGATTTCGAGCTCCGCAAGCTCATCGACGCGGGCTACGAATCGCCGCAGGTTTTCTGCTCCCTCGGCTTCATCGCCTTCGAGCACCATAATGTTGACGAGGCGGTGGAATGGTACGAAAAGGCCCTCGCCCTCGATTCGGGAAATCCCACCGCACTCAACGGTCTCGGCTACGTGCTCGCGGACGAGGGGAAGGATCTTACCCGCTCGCTCACCATGTGCAAGAAGGCCGCGGACCTCGACCCCGACAATCCCGCCTATCTCGATTCGCTCGGCTGGGTGTACTACAAACTCGGCCTCGATCTCGAGGCGAAAAACTTTACACGCCGGGCGCGCGAAAAGGCCCCGACCAATTCTATAATTACCGATCACCTTTCCGCGATCATGCATGCGGCCGGAGGTTTCGGACGATGAAAAAAACCGCGACCGCCCTTCTGTTCGCCCTCTGCATCCTCATCATGTCGCCTCCCCGGGCGGTTTCGGCCCAAACCAAGGCGGATGCGGCGATGGCCGGCGAGGAATTCCGCCGGGGCATCCAATCCTTTTACCGCGGCGCGTTCAACGATGCCGTCATGCTGTTCGAGAAGGCGCTGTCCTACGTTCCCGGCGAGCCCATGATCCTCGACTGGCTCGGCAAGGCATACTACCGGACAGGCGTCGAGGGTGCGGCCCTCCAGCAGTGGCAGTTCGCCCTCGATGCGGGATACGGCGGCAACCTGCTGCGGACCCGGATGGAAGTAGTCCGCGAGAGACGCACGATCCGGCCGGCTTTCGACGAAGCGGCCCGTTTCGTGGAGGCGGCCCTCATCACGCCGAAAACCGAATCGGGAAACCTCTTCCGCCAGCCGGTATCGGCTGTCGCCCTCGCGGACGGAAGCTTCTGGGTCACCGCCTACGGATCGAACGAAATCCTGCATTTCGACGTCAACGGCATCGTGACCGGAAAATCCCGCGGACCGGCGACCGGCTTCGACCGCCCCTTCGATCTGGTGCGCCTTGCCGACGGCCGGATGCTCGTCAGCGAGGTTGCCGCGGACCGGGTGTCGTTTCTCGCACCCGACGGCAGCTATGTTTCCTCATTCGGCAAGAAGGGAAGGGGAAACGGCGAGTTCGTGGGTCCCCAGTTCATCGCGACCGATTCGTCCTCCAATATTTTCGTCACCGACTACGGGAACGCGCGGGTAGCGGTATTCAATCCCGACGGCGAGCCCCTGTTCACCTTCGGCCGGAAAAACGCGCAGTTTCCCGGTTTTACCGCGCCCGGAGGCATCGCGATCGTCGACGACCGCGTCTTCGTGGCCGATACGGTCAAGGGATCCCTCCATGTCTTCGATACGGCCGGCAATTATGCCGAAACCCTCCTGCCCGAAGGCAGCCTGCTCCAGAGCGAATCGATCCGCGTCTGGAACGGATACCTCTTGATTTCGGTCCTCAACCGCGTCACCATGGTGGACCCGCAAACGGGAGCCTCCTTCGACGCCGCGAAGCTCGGGAACGCGCCGGTTCGCATCACCGGCGCGGTTCCCGACGCGAACGGCAATCTTATTTTGACCGATTACCGGGGTAACGCCATCCAGATCGTTTCCCGCATCAGCGACCTGGTGGGCGGCATGTTCGTCCAGATCGAACGGGTGTACTCCGATAAATTTCCGCTCATAACCCTCGAGGTGCGCGTCGAGGACCGCAGCCGCAATCCGGTCGTCGGCCTCAAGGCCCTCAATTTCCTGGTGACCGAGGAAAAGCGGCCCGCGGCCGAGATGAAGCTCGCGGGTTCCGCGTATCTCGACGATACCTGCGACATTACCGTTTTGGTGGACCGTTCTCCCGGATCCGACAAGTATCTGGCCGAAATGCGCTCGGCCATCGCCGAAATCGCGGCCGCCATGAAAGGGAAGGGAACGCTCCGCATCGTTTCCGCGGGATCCGTACCGGTGCAGGAAGGCGCAGGCTCTCCCGACACGGGAAAATACGGCGCGCTCAGGCTCAAGTCCGCCGTCTCGGGGAGCTGGGCCTTCGACCTCGGTCTCCGGCTTGCGGTGAACGATCTCGTGAATGCGGCCAAAAAGCGCGCGGTGGTCTATCTTTCGACCGGGGAGGTGTCCGATGCCGGCTTCAGGCGGTACGGCCTCAACGACCTCGCGGCCTATCTCAACAACAACGGGGTGATTTTTTCGACGGTGTACCTGACGAGAAACGGGGCTCCGGGCGAATACGCGTATCTGTCGGCAAATACGGGCGGCAAGTCCTATTACGTGTTCAGGAACGAAGGACTCGCACCGGTGGTTTCCGACATACTGGCCGCTCCGAACGGCTCGTATGTCCTGACGTACACCTCGGTGCTCCCGACGGACTTCGGCCGCGCCTATCTTCCGGTAGAGGTCGAGACCTATCTCATGAACCGTTCCGGCAGGGACGAAACGGGCTACTTCGCACCGCTCGAGTGATCTCAGTACGTCAGTTTTCCGCCGATCCCCAACCGCAGCTGCATCGAAACCGGATAGTCTCCGTTTCGGGTAAAACCAGTACCTCCCGTCAACAGAATCTCACCGTTCTTGCCTATCGACGTTTTCTCGGTATGGTCGTACGCCAGGGACGTCGACGCCGTTTCGGTATGCGTTATGCTGAATGTCGCGCTGTCCTCCCTTTTTGTCGTCAAGACCGCTTTCGTCCATCTGCGGGCGATCAGTTCGGCGAACGACGTTTTCGCGTTTCTTTTCCAGATCAGCCGGACCGTATCGCGCACGAGTTCGCCGGTTCCGGCGATGGAAGGCGAGTCGTAATGCCACGCGTTTTCCGCAACAAGGGTTCCTCCGGAGGGAAAAAACAGCATGACCGAATGCAGGGTATCAGCGCTCCAGGTGAAGTATCCGGTTCCCCATTTCGAAGTCCAGCCGTAGAGTTGCGCAATTTCGTCCTGCTCGTACCAGGGAAAGAGTTGGAGGATGCCGAAGGAACCGGCAATGTTGAGCGCGGAAAATCCCGTTTTGGCCGTCGCGGTGTAGCCGTCCTCGATGTTCGCCGCGCTCGCGTCGGTTGCGGTATCCCGCTTGACGGAGGTATCGAAGGTCGACGGCAGCCAAAGATCCGAGAGCCGTCCGGGGGAGGGGCGCTTCCACAGTATGCCGTAGCGGTTTGAAAAACTCCGGGAATGCACGCCGTCATCGCGTATTATACCCGCTATATCCGGATCGAAAAGGTCGGCGAACGGTGCGACGCTGAAGAGCCAGTCCTGGACGGCGATGGACGACCCGAGAAATTCGGTGTCCGTCGCGTAGGATCCGCCCGCTTGTCGTTCCGCGCGATTTTGTCCTGCGGTACGCTGCCATGAAGGCGTAATAGTGGCCAATCCCGCACGGAAGGGGACTGAAAGGGTATATGAAACGGTCGAGCCCAATACGGTCGCGGTTCCGCTCCGGTAATCCGAAAGGGCTTCCGTATCGATGCGAACGCCCGAGAGCCCGGATTCATGCTTGTCGTTCCGGGGTGCTTCCCAGCCGACCCAGGCCGCGGTTTTGCCCGTGCGCTTCGCGGCGTCGCTTTCACCGGTGGATAGCGACCAGAAAAAACTGTCAGTCCACAAATCGCTCCATGATTCGGTGTCGGCATGCGCAACCGGCGAGACTCCGGTCTGTGAAAAAGCGGAATCCGCTCCGACGCCGAACAAACCGATCGATGTCAGGGGAATCGCCGGAGTCAATTTGAACAGTGCATCACGTTCGAGGTTTCGTCCGGTAAAACGGACCCCGGTCGTAGCACCGGCCGAAACAGGCCCGGACACGGCGAGGGTGTTTTCATGCCTGAAGGTGTTGCCGGTGAAATCGACGGAGAACCGTTCGATAGCGGACAAGGGGCCGAGAGGAACGCTCAGGCTGTGGGTGGTGCTGTCGACGACGCGATCCGGGGAGGTGGAAGCGGTCAATGCGGCTTCGATTTTGGTTTTCAACAGCGTGAATCCGGTCTTTGCCGTTCCTGAAACGAAGGGATCGGAACTCGTCGTGCTGATCGAAGACAGACTGGTTATCGAGAATGCCGCATCCGATACGACGGGGATTTTTCCCGCCGAAAAGACAGGCCCCTGTTTTTTCCAGGCGACGCTGCTTTCGTTCCGGCCGGTGTATTCGGGTTCCGTTTCCGCGAGATAAAATTCATCGACTAAAATGGTGTATGCCGTACCGTTCGGCCAGTTTTCAAAGATCAAGGATGCGTGTGTCGGCTGGACGCTCCGGTCGAGTTCGACGGTCGCGCCGGACAATAACGTTCCGTTTCTGCTGACTGTCCGTTTTCGAAGGTCGACGGTGATTTCCTGCCAGGCCGCTGCGGACAGCTCTCCCGCCGGAACGGTCAGGGTCAGTGCGGTATCCATGCCGTGTCCGCCCTCAGCCGGTCGGCTGAGCGTAACCGTTGCATTTTGTCCCGTATCATGCGAATTGCCGTCGGGTTTCACGAAGAATGACAGCTTGTCGTATTTCCACAGGGGCAACACGGGGATGTTCCGGGAAACGCTTATGGATTGTGTCGCGACATCGGGAGTAAAAGTGATTTCCAGTACGGTGTTGATGCCGCCCGTATTGAATTTCCGGACAAGTTCCGGCTCGGCAGAGGCGAGTGTCGCACCGCTTTCGCGTATTTCCCTTACTGACAGGTTTGTCGGGGACGTCATCGCGGGAACCGCCGTCGCGGAAAAATCGCTCCCGGAAATTTCTATCGGTCCGGTGTAAATGCCGACTGATCCCGCCGAACCGTCGGGGGAATACAGGATGATACGGATGTTCGCGCCCGAGCCGAGGGCAGAGCGGTCTTCGTCCGTCAGCGATATCTGTTTGACAACCCAGCTGCTGCCGGCGGCGGGTGTCGACAGCCGCCAGGTCCGGACCGTATCGGGATCCTCGAAAAAATCCGAAGCGCCTGTGCCGAGCTGCAGGTAGATTTCGAAGTCGGCTGCGGCGGACGTATTCTTTATGGCCATTTCGACCTGTTTTGCCGCACGGAAATCCGCGTTTCCTTTCGTACCGGTCAGGATTTCCGCGGAAGTCCAGGATCCCGGGGAGGACAGATCGCAGGAAAGCGCAAGTATGGAGCCCGATATGTCGGGATTCGAAACCGTGCGAAGCCTGTCGCCTTCGGTGCCCTCCTGCGGGACGCGCTTGCCGTACGGCAGCGTGATGGACGCGGGCGTCGAATCATATTCCGGAGCGCCGAGTACCGGTTCGATGTCTTCCGGCGTCGCTTCGTACCAGTCATCGCCCGGGTAGAACGCGGCAGGGGTGCTTTCCATGCCGAGAATCCGGTAGAAACCGGTGGTGTCGTATACGGTCAGGTCAAAAGCGAAGGCGGTCGCCGCACTCAGGTCGTTGCCGGTCCAGGAAATTCCATTTGACAGGATTAATGATCCCGGGCTTGAGTCGGCATAATTTGTATAGCCGTTTTTCGAGACGTTCCACCGCAGGGCGGATGCCGTGGTGGCCGAAATGGCCGGTCCGGGCCGCCATTCCACGCCGCCTGCCAGGGTCAATGTCGCATTGCGTGCCGCCGGATCGGTATCGAGCCAGGTGATGCGGATCGTTTCCGTGCCGCCCGGTATTTTATCAAGGGTCAATTGTCCGCTGTTTTCGTCGAAACGGAAGGCCGTATCCGGGATCCCGTCGCGGGTGACCTGCACCGTGCCCGCGATCGCGTCGGCACCGAGAGAAATCGATGTCAAGGGTTTGAAGCTCCTCGAACGGATCGAAAGGTCCGTATCCGGTTTGCCGCCTCCGAACGAGGGAAGATACAGGCGGGGAAACTCCGGGGCCAGTGGATATCGGGTTTCCGGACTACGGCTTCCTTCGGTGTCCGCGGTGGGTCGGGGATCGACCGTCCGGTACAGCTGCACCCAGGTACCGTCCGATCCGGCGACCCCAAGACTATCGAACCGTATTCCGCTTTCGGAAAACACGGCGGCAAGATCCGTTCCTTCCGCCCGATACCGCGAGTGGTCCGCGAACGGCGAGAAATATCCGCGTTCGCGCACGAGAAGCGCGGATTCTCCCGCAAGGCCAATGACATAGCCGTTTTCGATTCCCGTCGGCAGGTATGCGTCGTCCAGGGCGCCGTCGATCGAATCGAAATAGAAGCGTGTATCGTCGATAAATCCGGTCAGGGAAGCGCTCGCAGATCCCGCGCTCCCGACATCTCCGTCGTAGACGACGGCGACGTTTTCATTCGTCTCCTGGACCAGTTCGACGGTTCCGGCGATTCCCGAGACGCGGAATTCCGCCGCGTTCAGCTCGCGCCACCTCCTCCCTTCGGTGTCCCGGACGGACCCGTTGTCGTCCGTGACGTACACCGAGACGGTACCGGTAACCGGCGCGTGGGGAAGGACGAACCACTTGCCGGCGTTGAGCGCGGTGATGGGTATATACGTGTCCGTAACCTCGTTCATGCCGGAAAGTACGAGCAGCCTCGAGGCCGCGGTATCGTACCTGACTATCGCATCCGCGCTCCACGTATCTCCGGCGAAGGTCCCCATGACGCCGGGCGCTATCGCGGCTCCGCCCCCGATGCGTACGAACGGATAGGTTCCGGGAAATACGATTCCCGAGTTTCCGAGGCGCACATGCTTTACGGGCGTTTCGTCGTTTCCCGTATAACCCGCGGCAACGGTATTCTTGGTAAATTGCTCGGCGAAACTCGATTCGAAGTACCAGGTCCGGTTGATGAAAATCCAGGATGAAAGATCGACGGTCTGGCTGAAAACCGGCGGGGACGCCGCGATCACGGGCGTCCCTCCGTCGAAGGAAATAGCGGCCGCACCGTCCAAACGCGTCTCCCACGTACCGTCAAGGATGAATTCCACGGCTTCGTCGCGTATGTCGAAGCTGTAAAAGGATGAGGGATCCTCGACGCTGAAAAGACCGCTGATCCGCGCGAGGAAAGCGGTTTCGGGATCGAGGCCTTCCGGAAAAACCGGTGATTGCGCGACTGACGGGGAAAGCACGCACCCACACAGCATGAGGACGCACCGGGCGGTCCGGAGCGGATGGTTTGCAGGGCGGCCGGTACGGCTGTTTCGCGTCATTGTCCGTCATCCTCTTTTTTGTGAACGAGCCGCGCACGGGTAACGAGCCGTTTCCCCCTTTTTCGGGCGAGGGCGTGAACCGCCTCCTCGACCTTGCGCTTGCGCGAGGATGCACCCGAATCGAAGAGATCCATCTGTCCGGCGGACGCGCCTTCGGCGACATTGTGCGCGCCGATGCCGAGCAGCCGTACCGGGGCGGTCCTGTCATATTTTTTCAGGAACAGATTTCGGGCCAGCCCGTACAGTTCGCCCGTATCGTTGATCGCATGGTCGACCGTCTCCTGGATGGATACGGTCCGGAAGTCGCTGTATCGAATTTTCAGGTGAACGGTCCTGCTCGACTGTTTTTCGTCAAGCAGCCGGTACATGACGTCAGCGGCCAGTTCGAGGAGCGCGGTTTCGATGGCCCCCTGATCGTCGAGGTCGTATTCGAAGGTCTGTTCGCTGCTTATGGATCGGCTCGAGGCCTCCCCGACGAAAATGCCGGTATCGATGCCGCGCACGACCGAATGGAGAAAACTGCCGCCTGCCGGACCGAGAAGGCCCTGCAACATCCCCTCCGAGCAGGCGAGAACCGCCTTGACGGTCGACAAGCCCGCATCTTCGAGCCGTGTACGCGTTTTTTCGCCGACACCCCACACATCCTTCAGTCTGAGGCCTTCCATGAAAGCCGCCTCGCCGCCGGCGGGAACGACGACAAGCCCGTCCGGCTTTTTCAAGCCCGAGGCGATCTTCGCGATATAACGGTTGGATGCGACTCCTGCCGAAACCGTAAGGCCCGTATCGGCGAAGACCCGTTGTTTCAGTTTCATCGCGGTTTCCTCCGGCGGCCCGAAGAGCATCCCGGTTCCGCTCATGTCGAGGAAGGCTTCGTCCACTGACATCTGCCGGACTTCGGGCGAAAAGGAATCGAATATTGCCATTACTTCGCGCGATTTTTCGTAATAGCGGTGCATCCTGCCGCGTACATAAATGCCGTCCGGGCACAGCGCGACCGCCCGACTCATGGGCATCGCGGAATGTACGCCGAATTTTCTCGCTTCGTAGGAACAGGTTGATACGACGCCCCTCTTGCCGATTTCCCCGCCGACGATGACGGGCTTGCCCCGGTATGTCGGATTGTCCAGCTGTTCGACCGAGGCAAAGAATGCATCGAGGTCGACATGGAAGAAAACCGCGGATCCGCTCACCTTGTCTCCTCCGAAGAAGCGCCCGGAGCATCGACTTCCGCGCTCTGCACGACTTCCAGAAGGTAGTCCGCCGCGAGGTCTTTGTTGGCGACAGTAACTCCCCATGGATTGCCGCGTGTCCACATCCTTGCGGTTACCGTCAGATCAGAATCCAGATCCGATGAAAAGGTGAACACATACGGGATGTCGGGATCTTCGCCGGAATCGAAAACGCTTTCCTGTCCGGCTTTTCGAAGTTCGTAGGGAAGGGAAGCGTCATAGACCGAAAGCCCGTTTGCGCTTGTGACCGTCACCCTGATTTTTGCGGCGTCGAGCGAAGGATCGATGGACACGCTTACCAGCCGCCGTTCGAGGAATTTCCGGGAGGAAGTGCGCAAGCGAAGGATCATCGCGGGATCGGCGGGCAACCCGGGCGACGCGGCGAGCTTTTCGTCGTTCGTTACGGCGATGTTCGAAAGTTCGACCGGTGTTCGTATGTCGAGACGGCTTCCGGTTTCCTCGACGGTTTGACGGAGCGAGACTGTCAGCGGATTGCGCACGGACCAGGCCGGGAAAAAAAGCAGCAGGGCGGTAAAAAGTATGCCGGCTATAAAAATGAGCACCAAATTGATCGGGAGGTAGAATTTGGTCTTCCGGCCGAAAACGCCGACTGTATGGAAAAAGCGCGAGACTAGCAGCTGGAAGGGCATCGCAAAAAGAGCCATCAGGACATTCCAGGCTCCCGCACCGGTATACAACGGAAGGATCGCAGCCGGACCGCCTTCGGCCAGAGCGCGGATATACGGCAAAAAAGGGAGGAAAAGCAGCAGGATGCCGGCGATCTGGGCGAGCGGACGGCGCACGTGGTATACCGCGAAAGAAATAAAATACACCGAAAGGAACAGGAGCGACAGCGAGAAATCGAGGGACGAGAATATGAAGAGGTTCACCAGACATATCACGCTCGCGATGTAACCGTAGATGAAGTTGTCTTCGGGAAAACGGATCAGCTGGTTGAACGAAATGACCACGGTGATGAAAAACCAGGAGATCACCAGTTTTCCCGCGAGTGCGAGTCGCGGCGCCAGCGTCCAGGATTCGGTGTTCCCGAATCTGAACCGGAACAGGAACGAAATGAAGGCTCCACCTGCGTAGAGACAGAGGATATTGACTCCGAGATACAGAAAGGGCAGCCACCATACATGGACGAGATCCTTCAGGCGCTGGTCGCTTTTTTTTCCGAACAGAAAACTGAATATGAAAAGGAAAAACAGGATCGAAGCCGAAGCCAGCAGGACGGCGATTACCAGTGTTCCTTCACCTGCGTAAACGAACCGTTCTCCTATTTTCCAGACCAGATAATGGCGGTCTCCCCCGGATGGAATCCCCGAACCGAAGGCATCGGCCAGACGCGAGAAGACACCGTCGAGCGCGGTTCCTGTTTCTATCATGACCGCGGGGATTCCCGCGCGAAGATAGGCTCCGAGGAGCGGATCCTCCGAAATCCAGCCGATGCGGTAGAGCGGGAGGCGGAATTCTGCGAGATTGACGGGAATCCGTTCGTCCTCGAGGCTTTTCGTCACGGTTTCTACGAGCCAGCGGGGCGTGGTGCGACCCTTGGCGCCGTTCTTTATGAGGGCGGAATCCATCAGGCCGTTTTTGACCAGGATTACCGCTCCGGACTCTTCGGCTTCGAGGAGGTCGATGACCCGGTTCGTTCCTTCGGGATAATTTCCGCGAATGTCCGGAGGAAGATCCGTGCGGTCATTTTCGGTGATAATGATGCCGATGCGGATAGCGGGCGGATTTTTTTCGAGACGATCCGCCAGATCCTCAAGCTGGATAACCGCGGTGGAATTGTCCTCCACGGGGGCGGTGAATACCAGAAGCGGGCCCGATGACGGACCGAAAAATCGGGAGCGGTTTTCGGCCGGATGCACGGTCAGTGCCGCCGCGGCGAGCAGGGTCAAAACGGAGGCGATTTTCCGGCAGTTCATATCGCTCAAGGATAGGGGTATACGGCAGAGGCGTCAAGTATGAACTCAATCCAGGCGGGGGAGGAAAAGAATTCGCTTGTACAAAAAAAATGATCTGGTATATACTGAAACCTGTTAAAAAAAGGCAAACGGGGGAATGAATGGCAGCCGGTGAAAAAAAAACGATACTCAGCCTGCCATTGAAAATAATTCTGACGGAGGAAGGCTCCAATTTTTTCATCCGTCAGAACAAGAAATTGTTGAAATTCAAGCTCGCGGATAATGTCGAAGAATACGGTATTTCACTCGAACAGTTTACTCCTTCAACGGTCCAGCGGCTTCTTCTGATCGATTACATTTCCAAAATCGAGATTTCCAAGCCGGAATTCGTGACTTCGCGTCAGGAAACCATGGATCTTTCAAAACTGATCGTGTATTCGGTTTTGTACCGTCAATACGATTCCTATATTTTCCATCAAATTTTGACATCTGACGTCATAAAAAAATGGAACCGGTTGAATCCGGCCAATATCATCGACGAAAAAACGCATATTAACGAAAATTTCCTCAGTTCAGTGCTGAAAAAGAACGAAAAAATAATTTTTGCCGCCAAACAGGAAATTTTATCCCCATTATATACCTTCATAAACAAGAATGCGTCGCTGTTGCCCGAAGAAAAAAACATACAGCTGCTCCTGAGCGAAAAATTCATGAACAATCTGAGGCCCTTCACCTGGTTCATCATCACCAAATTCCGCGACGCCGACGGATTCGACGCCATTTTGCGCACCATCCGCTCGAGCCTGACCGAATACATGGACAAGGCGAAAATCGCCGAATACATTTCGCTCATGCTGATGGAACTCGTCGTCAGCGCGGAGAATACGAATCTCCGCAAGGAAGTGACGAACATGTACAAGGGCGCCGTCGATCCCAACACCGTCATGTTCGATCCGAGCATCCGCAAAAAAGCCATAGCCGAGCTGGCCCGAAGGCACGAGCTGGTGTTCCTGTCCTGGAAATTAGGCGGCGGCAACAGTTCCATCGGCACCCAGGGGAAGCTGCAGATCACGATTTTCAACAAGGACGACCAGTCGGAAACCGTACGTGAGAGCATCAACGACAAGAAAAACGCCGACCTCAGGAAAAAATCGCTTATCGACTTCTACAAGGAAATTCCCGAAGGCGAGGAGGATACGAACCTGGGCATGTACTACCTGTCATATCTGAGCGAAGCGTGCGACAAGGTAAACGTGAAATTCGAGTCGATGGCGAACCAGTTCCGGGATTCCGACCTGACCGTCATCAATCTGTCGTTTATTTTTTGATGATCGATACATGAACTGCCGTACGTGCACGTTGTCGATTCCATCCATCACCCTTCTTCCCCTGGTCGTCATCCTCTTCCTTTCATGCACGCAGGGTAAGCCGATTTTGCATTCCTCGGTCGTCCAGCTCGTTCTCGTCGAGACCGAAAACGGTTCGTTCGCGGAACGTCTGTCCTATTTCGCCTTCTTCGACGATCCCGACGGTGCGTACGATTTCGGTTCGATTCGGATCGTTCATGACGAAACCGCGCTCGAATGGACAATCCTTCCCGCCGATGCGGAAGTACGCCTTCGCGGTGCGGATCGGTGGACAGGTTCTGCCGATCTCGCCGGTCCCGGGAACACGCCTTTTCCCGGAGGCGAGTATTCGGTTACGGTGTCCGATTTGGCCGGAAACGAGGTTCCCGGCTCCTTTACCCTTGTCCGGCCCCTTTTTCCTGAACGCGCGCCGGCAGTTTTTTCCGTACAGGGGCAAGACTGGGAAATCGTCCGGAACAGGGATGCGCGTGCATTTGACAAAACGTTTCTCCTGCTTTACAACACCGCAGGACAGCTCCTGTATTCGTACCGGGTCGCAGATACGACGAACAACCGGGTTGCCGGTACAATCGCCTCGCTCAAAGCACTCGCAAGGGAAGCCGCAACCGTTCGGTGCTATACCGAAAACGAATCCGGTTCCGCCGGGGTATTGTTGATTCCGGTCGATATACGGTAAAATGATCGTATATATGGAAAACTCCGACGAGACAAATTCGGCCTCCCTGCGTGGAATACATACCTTCGTTCTCCGTGCGGGTCGCATGACCGAAGCCCAAAAACGGGATTATGTCATCCATTCGGCGCGCTGGTGCCTGCCGTTCCAGGAGACCATCCTCAATTTCACGGACCTTTTCGAAAACACCGCGCCGGTAACCATCGAAATCGGGTTCGGCATGGGTAAAGCGACGGCGATCATCGCGGCGGAAAATCCGGACAAGAACTATCTCGGCATCGAAGTCCACCGCGCCGGCGTCGGCCGTCTCCTCGGCGAGATCGAAAAACGGGGCTTGCGGAATATCCGCATCATCGAATACGACGCCATGGAAGTCCTGGAATACATGATCCCGGACGAATCGATCGCCGCTTTCCACATATTCTTTCCCGATCCCTGGCCCAAGAAAAAACATCACAAGCGACGGCTCGTGCAGCGCCCCCGAACCGATCTTTTCGCCAAAAAACTCGCGCCGGAAGGTTATCTGTACATGGCTACCGATTGGGAGCCCTATGGCGAGCAAGCCTATTTCGAGCTAACCGGAACTCCGGGACTCGAGACCATGTACGAAGGCTTCGCCCCGCGACAGGTCTGGCGTCCCGAGACCAGGTTCGAGGAAAAAGGGCTCGAGGCGAACCACGAGATCTGCGAGATTATGTTCAGGAAAAAGCAGACCGGGGAGTAGGCTGATGGCTAAAATACGGTTGAAACGCGCACGCGAACTCGAAAAAACAATACGTCTTCACCAGAACCTCTACTACAACGGTGCGCCCGAAATTACGGATGCGGAATTCGACCTTCTTTGGGACGAACTTTCCTTACTCGAACCGGACAACGCCCTTTTTGCCACGATCAACTCCGAATCGACCGACGGGTTTCCCAAGGAATATCACCTGATACCGATGGGAAGCCAGGAAAAGGCGGCAAATCCCGAAGACTTCGTCCTGTGGGCGCAAAAAATGGACTTCCGCGAATTTCTCGTGCAGTACAAGCTGGACGGCGCGAGCCTCGAGCTCCAGTATGAAAAAGGTCTTTTCTCGCGCGCGGTTACCCGCGGCGACGGACGCATCGGGGACGACATTACGGCCAATGCACGCAAGATGAAGGGCGTCGTGCCGGTACTGCGCGGCGATTCGGCCCCGGACGGAGCCCATCCCTTTTCGGGAGGCGTCCGCTGCGAGGTGATAATGGAACGCGAAACGCTCCGAACCCTCTATGCCGACAAGGCGAACTGCCGCAATGCCGCCAACGGGTTGATGAAGCGGAAGGACGGAACCGGCAGCGAAAACCTCCGGGTCATCTGCTACGACGCGGCGCCCGGCAGCCCCGGCAGCCCTTTCACGGGTCATGCGCCATTCGCCGACGAAATTTCCAAGATCGAATGGCTCGAATCGCAGGGGTTCGGCACCGTACCGATGCGGCTCTGTGCCGGAGCGCAGGATGTCGTCGATTATCGCGCCCAGGTCATGGACACACGCGCTTCGCTGCCGTATGACATCGACGGTCTCGTCGTGAAGGGACGGGAGATAGATCCCGCCGACCTCGCCCGTTCCCGGCCCGAAAAACAGATAGCTTTCAAATTCAGCCTCGAGGAGGCGATAACCGTGCTCCGCGAGGTCGAGTGGAGCGAGTCGGGCGCGACCTACACCCCGATCGCCAAGATAGATCCCGTACAGCTCGCCGGAACCACCGTCCAGCGGGCCAACCTCGCGAATCCCAACATGATCTCCTCGATGGACCTCCGCATCGGCAGCCGCGTCGTCGTGACCAAACGCGGCGAGATCATCCCCAAAATAGAAGCCCTTGTCGAAAATCCCGAAGGTACCCGGCCGATCGTCCAGCCGGACGCTTGTCTCTCCTGCGGTTCCACCCTCGTCGACGAAGGCACGCGTCTTTTCTGTCCGAACCCCGCCTGTCCGAAACTCGTCCATCACCGCCTCGAAAAGTGGATCTCGGTGCTCGACATACGCGATTTCGGCATCGGTCTCATCAGACGACTCTTCGAAACCGGCCGTGTCCGTTCGATTCCCGACCTGTACACACTGACGGTCGACGAGCTGGCGGCCCTCGACCGCATGGGCTGCCTGAGCGCGGCCAAGGTGCTCAAATCGCTCGATGCGAAGCGGACTGTTCCGTTGACGGCGTTTATCGCGGGATTCGACATAGAGGGTATCGGGGAGACCATGGTCGAGAAACTCGTCGCCGCGGGATTCGATACCCTCGACAAGCTGTTCGCCGCGAGCGAGGAGGATTTTGCAGGGGTTTTCCAGTTCGGCGCGATCATGGCCCATACCATGAAAGAAGGACTCACCTTGCTGAGAGCCGAAATGGAAATGCTTCTCGCGTCCGGAACCTTTACGATCATGAAACCGGTCGCGGGCGGTCTTCTCGACGGGATGTCGTTCTGCTTTACCGGTGAACTCGCCGGCATGAAGCGGGGCGAAGCCGAATCCCTGGTCAAGTCCCTCGGCGGTTCCTCGAAAACGTCGGTCGTAAAGGGCCTGTCGTACCTGGTGACCAACACACCCGGATCTGGTTCCTCGAAAAACGCGAAAGCACGCGAGCTCGGCATACCTATAATCGACGAACCGGCTTTTCTCGCCCTTGCCAAGGGTGACGCCCTCACCCGGGGTGAAAACACCGGTCAAAAAAAAGAAACCGCCGGTGGCGGTAAACGCGCGGCGAAAGCGCAAATGGAACTTGACATATGAGCAAAACTGCATTGGTACGACATTCGCTCGAACCGGTATACGACGGCGAATCTACGATCCTGATCCTCGGCACCATGCCCTCGGTGGCGTCGCGCGAGACGGGTTTTTATTATTCGCATCCGCAAAACCGTTTTTGGCAGGTACTTTCGGCGGTGTTCGACGAGCCGCTTCCATACACGAACGAGCAGAAAAAAAAGCTCGTCCTCGGCCGGGGCATCGCCCTCTGGGACGTGCTCGCCAGCTGCGAGATCGACGGTTCGGAGGATTCGTCGATCAGGAAACCCGTAGCGAACGATTTCTCCGCCCTCCTGGCCGGCTCGGCTATCAGAACCGTGTATACCACCGGGGAAAAGGCCACCAGCCTCTACCGCAAGCTTTGCCGCTCCTCGACCGGGTTCGACGCGATTCCCCTTCCTTCGACGAGTCCCGCCAACCGGGGGCGTTATCCGCTCAATACCCTCATCGAAATCTATTCGGTGCTCAGGCAGCGGTAGCCCATGGAAAGAGCGAGGCGCGGTGCAATAATCCGGTATGCGGTAATCGCCGCTGCCCTGGTTTCCGTCCTCTTTGTGTCAGTATTCCTCATGTTTTTCGGCTGGTCGGCCGGAATCGGCGGCGGGCTTTCGCGTCTGCTTGCTTCGGACAGCCGGCTGCCCGTGACGGTAACCGTTTTCGGACGAAGTACAGACAGCGCCGGAAACGATACCCTGAGCGCGCGCATTCAATTTTATACCGCGGACGGCGATCCGGCGGGAACGGTCGAACGGTCCTGGTCAGGTTGGGAATTGAAGCTCGATTGCGTGATGATCGGCACCGGATCCGGCTGGCTCGTTTTTCCGTTTCTGGCTTATACGGACGAGACCGCCCGGGGACGCGGGGTAAACCTCTTGCGGCATTATACCCGCGGCGGTTTTCCCGCCGTTTTCGAATCGTCGCTGCTGCGGAACGACGAGCGCGCATCCTTGAAAAGACTGTTCGCCCTCGTCCGGACCGAACGCTGGATGCCGCCGTTTTTGGGCTCCCTGCGCCACGAATCGGTATCCATCCGTTCCTTCGATCCCGGAGTCGAATATTTCCTTTTCGTCACCAGGGAGGGAAGGCTCCTGCTGCGCGGGAATTAACCGCGTTTGGCCAGCTCCCGGTATTTTTCCTCGAAATCGAATGAATCCGTGGTAAGTAAAAATCCGAGACTGTACGGTTCGCTTCCGTTCCAGACCACCCTGCATTCCTCGTCCTTCCGCGGTACGAACAGCATGAGCGCTTTTCGCAGCGCCGTTTCCGGCTTTCCGCGCCTGACGAATTCCACTGACGAGATCGCGGCCCAGGGAATGTGGATGGAAACGGGTTCTGACGGTTCGGCGTTCGCGCTTCCCCGGAACAGCATCGCCATCGGGGCTTCCGACGGATGCACGAAAAAACCCAATCCCGCATCGTCGAGGTACAGAAGACCGAATATCGGCGCCGGATTCAGCTTGGTCGAAAAATTCGCGGGATCGGCGCCTTCGGCTATTTTTTCGAGATCCCGCCGTGTGTAGGGAAGGTTCGCAAGGAGTATTCCGTACACAGGCCGTTTGTCCGGCAAAAAACTTTTGAATTCAGTCATGATGGACCATGATAGGGCATACGGGTATGGGTGTCAATCTTTTAAAATAACGGTGAAAATGCCGTTTGTCCGACCACTTTTGAAAAAAAATTGCTTATAATCGTAATTATGGATGTATGCCATAAGGAGACTATCATGAATAAACGGTTGTTTTTTCTCGTACTTATTTTAGCGTCCTTTGCCCTGATTTCGGTGTCAGCCCAGCAGTTGACCGTCATGGCCGAGGAAAATCCGCCGTTCAATTCGGTGGTGGACGGACAGCCGCAGGGTGCCGCGACCGACCTGTTTCTCGCGATGGCGAAAAAAGCCGGGTTGGCGACGGTACGTACCGATATCAAGACGGTTCCCTGGGCCCGGGGCTACAACTCGGTACAGACCGATGCCAATACCATCCTCTTTCCGATGGCGCGAACCGAAGCCCGCGAACAGCTCTTCAAGTGGATCGGTCCGATGTACAAGGTACAGATCGGTTTGATCGCGCCGAAAGCCAAGGGACTGAAAATTCCGGATGCGGCGACGGCGGCGAAATACAAGATCGGTACGGTGCGCGACGGTGCACCAGAACAGGCCATCATATCCGCCGGCGTTCCCGTGGGCGTTCTCGATCGGGGCAACGATCTCGTATCCAACCTCAAAAAGCTGCAGGCCGGACGCATAGACCTTCTCGCCTTCAATGCGGTGGCCGCTTCCTTCAATATGGCCTCGGTCGGCATGGATCCCGCGGATTATGAGGTCGTTTTCGTGCTGAGCGAACCGCAGCTTTATTTCGCGGTGAGCAAGACTACCCCTGACGACACGGTCAAGGCGCTCCAGACGGCCCTCGATGCCCTGAAAGCGGACGGCTCCTACACGACCATCGTCAAAAAATTCATTAAGTGACCAAACGGCAAACGGAGGATTTCATGGCACGCAAGAGTAAATCAGTGAGGACCGGTTTCGTCATCATTTGCGTTTTGGCGATAACGGGCATTCTCGGTTCGTTCGGCCTTTTTCAATATCAGAACAAGAAGAAAATGCTGGAAGCCGATCTTGCGTATGTCCTCCAGGCCGCCAACAACCGCCTCGGTATGACCCTTCCCTCTCCGATCTGGGAATTCGATTCCGACAGCGCCAAAAAGATAATCGAGGCCGAACTGGGCGAACCTTCGATCCTTGGAGCGTCCATCGTCATGAAGGACGCATCAAGCTCGGTGTTCGCCAGCCTGATAGAGACTGAGGGCGGATATGCGGATTTCATCCCGGAAAAAACGCCGGCGGGATCGGCCGAATTCGACGTGGAAACTCCCCTCGTGCGTCAAGACGAAACGATCGCGACGTTGATCCTCCGATATACGACAAGGGATATACAGGACAATCTGCAAAAGGAGCTTCTTTCCTCACTCCTCGAAATATGCATCATCTGTTTGACGCTTTCCGTCGTCGTTTTCGTCCTCATTTCGACATTGATCGTAAAGCCCCTTTCGGGTCTGGGCCATAACCTGCGGGAGATAGCCCAGGGCGAGGGGGACCTCACCAAGGATCTTCCCGTGAAGGGAAACAACGAAATATCGGATCTCTCGGGATCGTTCAACGTGTTCCAGGCGAAACTTTCTACGATTATCAACAAGACCCGAACTTCCTTTACCCAATTGCAGGAAGTCGGGAGCGACCTCAACGCCAGCGCCATCGAAACCGCCGCCGCCCTGAACGAGATCACGTCCAACATCAATTCGATCAAGAAAGAGATTACCCGGCAATCGGGCGCCTCGGAAACCACCGCGGAGACGATCAAATCGGTAAACGAAAAAGTAGCGCTCCTGTGCGAACGGATCGAGGCGCAATTCAACAACATACAGATATCCTCATCGGCGATCGAGCAGATGGTTGCCAACATCAAGTCGGTATCGAACATAGTGGCTTCCCTGGACGCAAAGCACCAGGATCTGGTTACCGCGGCCGAAACGGGACAGCAGCGGATACAGCAGGTAAACGAGCGGGTGACCACCATCATAGCCAATTCGCGAAACCTGGGAGAAGCCAATCTGCTGATAGCGAATATCGCGGCGCAAACGAACCTCTTGGCTATGAACGCCGCCATCGAAGCGGCCCATGCGGGGGAATTCGGCAAGGGATTTTCGGTCGTAGCCGACGAAATACGCAAACTCGCCGAACATTCGACCCGGCAGTCGAAGACCACCTCGACGATGCTGAAGGAGATTACCGCTTCCATCCAGACCGCCGACGGGGCGAGCAAGGACGCGGCCCAATCCTTCCGGAGCATCATGGACCATCTGGAAAAGACGACCGACCTCGAACGCCAGATAGATCTGGCGATGCGCGAGCAGAGCACCGGTTCTACCCAGATACTGCAAAACCTCCAGGCGATCAACGAGAGCTCGGTAACGGTCCGGGAAAGCTCCAACGATATCAACGTACTGAACAAGCGCATCACGGGCGAGATAGAAACCCTGAACCAGATTTCCTACCAGATTCTCGGCTCGATCGACGAAATCACCATCGGAACCGAGGAAGTGAATCTCGCGGTTACCAGCATTTCCGACATGAGTACGAAAAACAGGGATATAACCGAAAAGGCGAATCAGGATCTCGGCGTCTTCAAGACCAGGTGAAAGTAAAGGGAAGGAAACGGGATAAAAAGGCGGTTTCCGAAAGCATGAACGCGATTTTCCGTCTATCGCGTCGGAATCGAACGGTTCGTACTGCTTGTTGCCGGTACGGACGCCGACGCTCAGCTTGTACAGGTCATCATACGTCTCGAGCGTTTTTTTCGAGTCTTTTTTCATGATGAAAATCTTTGAGGTAGGCTGATAGGCGGGAGACAGATACACCGCATACGCCGCGCGTTCTTCATTGTATTCAAGTCCGCCTGCCATGTCGATGACGCCGGATTCAAGGTTCGCAAGGAGGCGTTTGAAGGGATACACTTCAAATTTCACGGTCATGCCCAACTTCTTCGCCATTGCATTGACGATATCGATATTTATGCCCGAGGGTACTCCTCCGACACTCTTCTCCCAAGGCATGTAGTCCTCGTCTATACCGACGACAAGGGTCGTTTGGGCATAAGCGGACGCAAGACCGACAATCAACATAATACCGATAGCAAGAACCGAACGTTTCATTTGAACCTCACGATGAAACGGCATTGATTTTGACACGAAGGACAAAAAAGGGGTATGATGGTCAAGGACCGGGAGGAACAGGTGAGCGACATACTTCTCGATATACAAGAAACGGAACTTCGCGAACGGATCGAAGCCATCGTGACGAAAACCATGTCGATGGACATGACCTGGGACTGGCCCTGCGGAGTCGCGTATTACGGGGTGTCCCGCGCATGGGAAGCGACGGGCGAGAAGCGGTACATGGATCTCCTTGCCGCCCGTGTCGACGAATATATTTCGATTGGGCTGCCTCCTTATATGGTAAATGTCATTGCGATGGGTCATTGTCTCCTCTCGCTCCATCAGGCGACCGGCGACAAGAAATACCTCGATCTTGCGACAAGCAAGGCCGAATACCTGCGTACCGCGGCGACCCGCTTCGGCGAGGGTGTGTTCCAGCATACCGTTTCCGTCAAGAACGATTTTCCGGGACAGGCCTGGGCCGACACCCTGTTCATGGCGGCCTTTTTCCTCCTGCGCATGGGGCGCTTCCTCGGCAACACCGAATACGTCGACGACGCGCTCCGTCAGTATTTCTGGCACGAGGAACTGCTCCAGGACCGCAAGACCGACCTTTATTATCACGGGTACGAGGATACCGGCAAGACACACCTCTCGGGCATGTTCTGGGCGCGCGGCAACGCCTGGGCTTCGATCACGATGGCAAAGGCCCTGAAGCTCATCGATTACACCTATCCGATGTTCATGCAGATAGATTGCGCCCTCCGGGACCAGCTGGCGGCCCTCGTGCGCCTGCAGGACGACTCGGGTCTCTGGCATACCATCCTCGACGATCCTTCGACCTATCTCGAAACCTCGGCCAGCGCGGGCTTCGCCGCGGCGCTCGTCTCGTACGGGAACCCGCTGCACCGGAAAGCCGTTCTCAAGGCTTATACCGGCCTCAAGTCGAAGATTGCGGAGGACGGCTCGGTTCTCGATGTCTCCGCCGGAACGGCGATCATGCACAGCAAGGATGATTACTGCAAGGTTCCGCACAAGCGGGTGCAAGGCTGGGGTCAGGGACTCTCGCTCGCCTTTCTGTGCGAATTGCTCGAATATACGACAGCTCAAAGGGGAAAAAAATGAAAAACCTCACGATTGCCTACATCGGCGGCGGTTCGCGCGGCTGGGCCTGGACGCTCATGGCCGATCTCGCTTCGGAAAGCGCGATTTCCGGTACGGTACGCCTGTACGATATCGATTTCGAAGCGGCCCGGGTGAATGAATCCATCGGAAACAGGCTGAAAACCCGCACCGACGTGGCGGGTAAATGGAATTACGTCGCGGTCGCGACCCTCGCCGAAGCGCTCGAGGGCGCGGATTTCGTGATCGCATCGATTTTACCGGGAACCTTCGCCGAAATGCGGAGCGATGTCCATGCACCCGAAAAACACGGAATCTGGCAGTCGGTCGGCGATACTTCGGGCCCGGGCGGCCTTATGCGCGCGCTCCGTACCGTACCCCAATACGAGGAAATCGCCCTCGCGGTGCGAAAATACTGCCCGGACGCCTGGGTCATCAATTACACGAACCCCCTCGCGCAATGCGTGCGTACCCTGTACGAAACCTTTCCCGCGATCAAGGCTTTCGGCTGCTGCCACGAGGTGTTCGGCACCCAGAAGCTGCTTGCCCAGGCCGCGAAGGACGTCCTCGGGCTCGAAGGGGTGACGCGCGACGAGATAAACGTAAACGTGCTCGGCGTAAACCATTTCACCTGGCTCGATTCCGCTTCCTGGCGGGATGTCGACCTTTTTCCGGTGTACGCGCAGTTCGCCGACAGGCATTTCGCCGAAGGCTGGGAAAAAGGGGAGGAAGGGCACTGGCTCAATACCTGGTTCGCCTCGGCCGAACGGGTCAAGTTCGACCTGTTTCGCCGCTACGGCCTGATTGCTGCCGCAGGCGACCGCCACCTGGCGGAATTCCTGCCGCCCTGGTATCTCGCCGACCCCGAAACCGTCCGTTCCTGGAAGTTCACCCTGACGCCGGTATCCTGGCGCATCGAGAACGCCGCCAAACTCCGTGCGAAGGCTGCCGATCTTGCCGCCGGGAAAGAGATATTCGAACTTAAAAAATCGGGAGAGGAAGGGGTACGGCTCATAAAGGCCCTCTGCGGTCTCGGCGAACTCAAGACGAACGTCAACCTCCCGAACCGCGGTCAGATCGAGGGTTTGCCCCTCGGTACGGTGGTCGAGACGAATGCGGTGTTTTCGAAGGATTCGGTTCGGCCCGTCATGGCAGGACGGCTTCCGCCGCGGGTCGAAGCCCTCGTGGCCCGACACGCACACGCTCAAACCGCCATCAATACGGCCGCCCGCGCAAAAGACCGCTCCCTCGCGCTTTCCGCCTTCCTCGACGATCCGCTCATGACGGCCGGCCGTGCCGATGCCGAACGGCTGTTCGACGAAATGCTCCGCGCGACCGCTGCGTACCTTCCGGGCTGGAAACTAAACTGAAAGTCAGATCGTGAATTTCGCCTTCATCTTCGCGAGAATGTCGAGGGCGTTCTCTGTTTCCACCGGTTCCGTGGGTTCGTGGTATTCGACGAGGCTCGCCGGGATTTCCTGCAGGAAGGGCGAGGGCGTGCATTCGACGACGCCGCCCATCTTGCGCCTGCGGTGGCAGCTCGAAATGAAGAGTTTGTCGCGGGCCCGGGTGATCGCTACGTAAAAGAGCCGCCGTTCCTCCTCGACATTCCCGTCTCCTTCCTCCATGCTCCGCGCGTGGGGGATGATGCCGTCCTCCGCCCCGATGATGAACACCACCGGAAACTCGAGACCCTTCGAGGCGTGGATGGTCATCAGGTTGACCTTTCCCTTGTCCTCGTCGTCCTCCATGTCGTCGCGGCTTATGAGCGTGATGCGGTTGAGGTAGTCGTAGAGGGACTTCCGGTGGTTGTCGGGATCCTTCTCCCAGGTGGCCATCGAGGTTATCAGGCTGTCGATATTGAGGAACTTCCAGCGGGCGGCCTTCTCGTTTTTCTGGTATTCCTGCACGAGATAGCTCCAGTAGTCTATCTCGTCGACCATTTTCTTGACCTTGTTGGCGAGATCCTTTCCCGAAAGCATGATCGTCCGGTGGTTTACGACGAACTCGATGAAATGTTCGAGGTCGATTTTCGTCCGGTCGCTCACCGCGAGGTCGTCCGCCGCGACTATCGCGTTCATCGCGTTCCACAGGGAGCACTTCTGGGAATTGGCCACGGCCGAGATTTCCTCGATGGACTTCCGCCCCGTCGGGATTGGCTATGACCCGCAGGTAGCTGATGACGTCCTTGATCTCCTTCCGCTGGAAGAAGCTCGTGCCGCCCGACATGATGTAGGGAATGTTCGCCTCGAGGAAGGCTTCCTCCGGGGCGCGGCTGAGGGTGTTGGCGCGGATGAGCACGCCGAAGTCCGCGTAGCTCCGTTTTTCGTTCATCCTGATCGTCTGGATCATCTCGGCGACGAAGTCGGCTTCCTCGGTTTCGTTTTCGGGGATATAAATCTCGATGGGCTTGCCCGAGCCGTTGCCCGACCAGAGGGCTTTTTCCTTCCGGTTGGTGTTGTGACCGATGACGCCGTTCGCCGCGGCGAGGATCGTTTCGGTCGAGCGGTAATTCTGTTCGAGCTTGATTTCCCGCAAGCCCGGAAAGTCCCGCTCGAACATTTCAATGTTCTCGTAGTTCGCCCCGCGCCAGGAATATATCGACTGGTCGTCGTCGCCTACGACACAGACGTTCCGGTCTGCCATCAGGTGCATGAACTCGTACTGCTGTATGCTCGTGTCCTGGAATTCGTCCACCATTATGTACTTGAACCGTTCCCGGTATTTTTCGAGGACGTCGGGATGTTCGCGGAAGAGCCGTATGGGAAGGATGATGAGGTCGTCGAAGTCCACCGCATTGTAGAGCTTGAGGCCCGACTGGTATTCCTCGTAGAGCTTGCGGTACTGGTCGTTCGCGCTCTCCCAGGTCCAACGGCCGATCTTTATGTTCGAGAAAAGGCTGCCGATCTTGTACACGTCGAGGGCGTCCGCGGTGAAGCCGAGGTCGCGTCCCGTTTCCTTGATGAGCTGGTTGCGGTCCACGTCATCGTAGATGCTGAAGTTTTCGCGCCAGCCGAGCTTGTCGATGTCGTCCCGGAGGATGCGCACCCCGAAGGCATGGAAAGTGCTGACGGTGAGCATCTGGAGTTTCTTCCCGGTCAATTCCTTCACCCGCTCGGCCATTTCGCGCGAAGCCTTGTTGGTGAAGGTGAGGGCGAGGATCTGGGACTGGGGGATTCCCTTGTCGAGCATGTAGGCCATGCGGAAGGTTATGACGCGGGTCTTGCCGGAACCGGCGCCCGCGATGATGAGCACCGGGCCTTCTATCGATGTAACTGCGGCGTATTGTTCGTCATTGAGCTCGGAACGGTAGTCATGGGTCATAGGAAACGGAGTATAGCACGGATGGGAATGAATAATACAGCTTGGGGAAGTTAAAAAAAGTTGCCTCTCCGGCGTAATTGCCGTATCTTTTGGCGAGGGAGGTCTGATGATGAAAAAAGCGCTGTTTTTGGCGGGGTATTTTTTGTTTCCGCTCGTTCCGGTGTTTTTGTATGCCGGGAGCGCGGGTTCGGGTATGGATTCCTACACTCTTTCGGTAGCTTTCGGCGTGTATGCGTTCGCCCTGTTCGGCGGCCAGTTCTTCCTCGCTTCCCGCCCCCGTATAGCCGTAGATGCCCTCGGCTTGAAAGGTCTTCTTGCCCTCCACGGCACGGTACCGGCCCTCGCCGTCGTCCTTGCCGTCGCTCACCGGTTCCTGAAAGGAGCGAACGGTTTTTCCCTCGAGGGTTTTCAAGCGAGCCTCGGAGGCCTGTCCCTCGCTCTGTTCGCCTTCGCGGTGATCTTCGCCGTACTGCTTATGGCGAATACGTTCTGGCTGAAGATCGCGATTCTCAAATCCTTCAAGGCCTGGTTCATGCAAAAAACCGGACTGACGTACAAAGGCGCACGCCTCGTCCATAATGTAACGGTGCTTGCGGGTATCGTCCTGCTCGCCCATGTGTTTCTCGCTTCGAGTTCCCATTGGTCGGCAAATCCTGCGGGCATAGGTTTGCTCGCGCTGTGGATGCTGTTTTCGCTCGGTATGTATGCAGGGTACCGGCTCAAGGGCCGACCCGCACAAAGAGGTTCAAAATGAAGAAATTGCTTGTTTTTGCCGCGGCCGCAGTGCTGTCGGCTTCCGTATACGCGCAGGGTCTTGCGCCCTCCGCATCCCTTCCGTCCCCGGACGGTACTCTCGGCGCTTCCGAATATTCGCACTCGGGCACGTACGGGGACATGACCTTCGCCGCGTCACTGTCGGCGGATGGAAAGACCCTGTATGTCGGCCTTTCCGCGCCTTCGTCGGGATGGGTCGCCGTAGGACTCGGATCGCTCAAGATGAACGGAGCGTTCATGGTGCTCGGCTACGACGACAACGGAAAAACCGAAATCAGCGAGGAAACCGGAAAGGGACACGGACATAAGCCCAATGCCGACAAGAAGCTCACTTCAGCAGCGGTTCGCGAGAACGGCGGGAATACGGTTCTCGAATTCGCGCTTCCTGCCGCCGGTTACCTGAACGAGGCGACCTTGAAAATTCTCGTGGCCTACGGCCGAAAGGACAACCTTACCTCGATCCACGCAAAATACAGGGCTTTCGAGCTTCCCCTGGTCAAGTAAGGCGCAGGACCTGCTTTCAGGCGGTCTATGCAGCGGGGGCGGTCGTTCGACCGCCCCTTATTTTTTTGATCAAAAGGATTCCGACGACAGTCGCGGAAATTCCCAAAAGGCCGTTGCTGACGAGCATCGCAATGCCGACGCTTTGGCTGCCCATATCCATCCAGTCATGCATTATCCACAGGGGGGGGATGCGATAGGCGAAGAGGCGCAGGATATTGAGGACCATCGCAGTCCTGGTATACCCGAAACCGTACAGAAGACCCATTACCGACTGCGCCGCCGCCAGAAGTATCGTCGCGTACCGTTCATAATCGTAGATTGTCCTGATCTCGCGGGCGAATTCCGCGTCGCCGCCGGAAAAGAGGCCGATAACCGGATCCATGAAGGCGCTCATCAATATGAAAAAGAAAACTCCGATGGTCATATTGATGGCGAACGCTCGCTTGAAGATGCCGAGAGCCCGCTTGACGTCCCCGTTGCCGAGGTTCTGGCTGACTAGCGACGCTTCCGCCTCGCTTATCCCCATCGGCGGTGTGGTCGAAATGCTACCCACCCGGTTCGAAACGCCCAGGGCACCGACAACAGTGCTTCCATAGGAAGCGCTCATCGAATTGACGATCACTTTACCGAAGCTGAAGAGGAATTTTTCGAAAAATACGGGAACCGAAAAGTAAAAAACGGGGCGCAGGGTCCGGGCGGAAAAATCCGCATGACGGAAGGATAATTTGAACGTATTGCCCCTTTGTGTCATGCGAACAAGGGCAATGGCGGTAATCGTTCCGTACGAAAGGAGGGAAGCGGCGGAAAGGGTCAGGATGCCCCCGTTCATGACGTACACGAAGACATACGAGAAAAGCAGTTTGACCGCAAGCATCAAAAGGGTGCTGTACATGATGATGCGGGAGTTGCCGAGCGCTTTTTCGATGGCGAAATAGACGGTATTGAGGAAAATGCACACGACAAGCGAGGTTTCCAGCATAAAGTAGGCGGTTCCGCTCGCGACAAGCTTCGGCGGCATGTTGAGGAGTCGCAGTATCGGCACCGAGAAGGGGAGAATGACGAGCAGCAGCAGGAAACTGGTTCCGAGCGCGAGGAAAAAGAGAGTACTGATATTTCGCCGGGCGGCGGTGAAGTCTCCGGCACCGAAATACCTGGCGATGATGATGCCTCCGCCGACCGCCAGTCCCGATCCCGCCGCGGAAAGCATGCTCTGGATCTGGGAAATGAATGCCACGGTAGTGACGGTGTCGGCCCCGAGCCTCGATGCGATGAGTGTATCGAAAACGCCGAAAAACTGGCTGATGGTGTTGTACAGGACGAGGGGTATGGAGGCGGAAAGGAGCACTTTCCACATGTTTCCCTCCAGGATGAATCGTCTGCGCCCGCTGTCTCCATCGCTTAGGGTGTCGTTCATTGAACAGTAATAACATGAAATATGAAAAAGAACTGCGGTTTTTCGGAGTAATTTTTCGAAAAACGACGGAAAAACCGTCCGAAACACCTGCAACGGGATGACTCGTTTTGCGATAGATGGTATCATACAGTTGATTTTAGTAGTAAGTTCCGTTAAACGGAAAAGGATTTTCATGCAATCATCAGTTTCTGCAACTT
>JFJP01034021.1_pt1 | contig 29331 bp, 27 predicted proteins | sample 431651 | NCBI WGS metagenome assembly JFJP01 (sample SAMN02602958, study PRJNA72255) | Microbial mat metagenome, whole genome shotgun sequencing project. | biome: fresh water; feature: sink hole; material: water; isolation source: purple microbial (photo- and chemosynthetic) mats found in... | reverse complement strand
TCCAAAAAACCGAACTTCTTCGGCAAGCGGCCGACAAGCAGGTTTTCCGCAATGCTGATGGGCTTGGCCAGGCTCAGTTCCTGATAAATCATGCCAATACCATTCTTTTTTGCTAAGGCTGGCGTATGCAGCGAAACCACCTGGCCTTTGATGGCGATCTCACCCGTGTAGTCGTCGAAGGAGCCGGCCAGCATCTTCATCAGGGTGGATTTCCCGGCCCCGTTCTCACCAACCAATGCATGGACTTCGCCCGCACGGACCTCCAGACTTACCTGATCGACGGCCAGGGTTCCGGGGTAGCGCTTGCTGACTGAACGCATTTCAAGGGCAAGGTTCATTGCGGAGCCTTCATATCGGCGATATCGTACTTGCCCAGTTTCAACGGGTACTTTCCATGCTTGCGGACAAGATTCAGAACAAACTCGTACCGTTCTGCACTGCAATTGCTGGGAATGGAGTGGTCTGACTGGACAATATACCCGCCACCTTTGGCAGCGTTCAGCTTGCGCATGACTTGCGCTTCCAGTTCAGGCAACGGATCGTTCGCCCAGGCGATGACATCAATATTGCCGCAGAAACCCATCTTGTGACCGTACTGTTTGCGGATATCGACAACATCAAGACCGCTTTTCGCTTCAAGAGGGTTGTAGGCATCGAGACCAATCTCGATAAAGTCATCATAAAGAACGCTGGCATTTCCACAGCCGTGATAAATGACCGGGATACCGGCTTCATGGCAGACTTTGATGATGGCAGCGGTAATCGGTTTGAAATGCTCCCGCCAGAATACCGGGGAGAACAGCATGCCGTTCCGGTACGCGACATCTCCCCACACCACCATACCGGCCAACATACCGTCTGCGGCTTGAATCTGGGCTTTGGTGAGTTCCACCAGGAATTTTCCCAGTCTTTTTAAGAAAACACCCAGCTCATCGGGGTACAAGGCCATCCATTCCAGAGCATTCTCGGTACCGACAATGCGCCACAAGTACTCATGAGCTTCACAAACATTGCCGTAAACAGGAAGGTCCTCATAATACGAGGCAACGGTGTCAAACCAGGCAGGAGAGTTGCGGCTGATTACATCACCAATACCGGCCAGCTGATTGTCTCCAGCACTGAAGAACCGACGTTTGTCTGCCGGATCATCAAACTGAAAAGCTTCCATCTTTTCAATGGTGTCGGTTTCAAAATGCTCGTAATAGGGCATCTGTACACCGAGCTTACGGCGGATTGTCGCTTCAAATCCTGTCTTGAGAGTCACATCATCTCCCTGCTCGGAAATGATCTCGAAAGACTTGATGTGCGGGTCCATATTGGGAGTAACCGTGATCCAGTCCAAGTCATAGTACCGGTAAATGTCGACCTCAGGACCTAAACCTTTCTCCTTACGCCAACGGGCGATAAAAGAAGACCAGAAGAAATCGCTGATAGGAACCTGGTCCCCTTCTTTGTGGGCCAAAGCCGCATTCATGCGGTTGAGTTTCTTGATGCAGCTTTCAGTCCGCTTCAGTTTTGTCATACTCTTTCCTTCCTCAGTCCTGATGAAAACATTCTTCCATATCGGCCCACCATTCACCGGCAGCCCTTGTTGCCAGAGGATCCTGCATCGGCTTCATGATGGCCCACCATTCCTGGGTTTTCCTATCCTCACCCATTTTGGCCATGTCAGCAGCGAAATCCTTCCCGTGGTACTCGAAGTAGGCAAACAGGAAGCCATCCTTGTGGTAAATGGAATAATTACGGATACCACACTCGGTGATTTTGGCCGCAACTTCGGGCCAAACGGCGGCATGATACTTTTTGTAACTATCCAAAACTCCCGGCTGCAGCCGGATCACTTGTCCAAATCGTTTCATAGATTCAGGCTACCACGGAATTGCCAACTGTCAAGAATATTTTTCATTTTGTTCTCGTAATTTACCTGTATTTTAACTTGTAGTTGGTAAATATTTAACAACTAGCCTTTTCTGAAACTTCCAATGCGATTTTGGACCAATCCCAAAGCTGCTGGGGACGATAACGAACTGTCGAGATGTCCTTCATAATGAATTCGATATGGTTGCTGCCGTTGCTGACATCCAACGCTTTTTCAAGATTCGTTCGTGCTTCCTCAGGATTCCAGACGTCATTGGCAAAAATCGCAGGATTTGGTTTGATGCTGGCCACATAGTCTCGGCCCAACTCAGGCAGAATGCGCCGGTAGTCATTCCAGGGACTGACGGTCACTTTGCGGAGGTTGGGAATTTTACGCAGCAGATGCACCTTGTTCTGCACCGGCTCACAGCAACCGTAATAGGTCAGTCCAAACCGTGATAACCAGCGCAGGTCGTGACGCATGGCAAATTCCCAGGTCATATCGGGAGAAACCTCGGAAAACACCTGAGCGTTGGAACAACCCCACATATTATGAGCCTTCACATGGTCAGGGTTGAAATTCTTACCCGGCAGTTCAGAGGTGTACCCGTAGCCTCCAGAACCAATACGGGTGTTGTCGTTGTCAAGGGACAGGAGGTTCTGGGCCTCAAACTGATCAAGCTCGACCATCCAGGCATCGACCAGGCGTTCGACACAGGCGTTGACCAAGTCCGGATCATCCACCAGCAACATCATGGCTTCCTGCACACCCGTCCAGCGCACCAGATAGTCCCAAGGAGTGAACCAAATATGGGTCTGCCCTACTTTCTTGACGGGAAGGATTCCCTGAAACAGCTCTTTCATGGTTCCGAAGGCTAAATCGGTGGAAGCCTGATCATGAGTTACCAAAGGCATCTTGATTTTGTCGATGTCCTCAGGAGAGCTGATCTGCACATGAAAATGGCGGGAAACGATTTCATTGGAAGCATCAGTCTTCTGGACGTCCACATCTTCGTGAATTCCAAAATCGGTGGAGTGGATGGATAACGGGCACTCCAGAAAGGGACTGACCACCATGTCGGCCGGCATGTGCTTCCACTGGTAGATGGTGCGCCGCATTCTGGTTTCAAGCTCGCGAGCCCAGGGATGAACTGTCTTCAACGTGAGTTCATCTTCCACGTTCATCTCATTCCAGGGAATCTCATTGATCCAAACCATGGGACGAACGGACTTCAAGTCGTTGAGACGACGCCAAAGTTCCGCCTTCTCTGCATGGATAGGAAGAGCGGCAATCGCGGCGAGCTGTTCACCTAATCTCTTCAAGGTTTCTTTCTCAGACCCGCTGAGGTGAAGATCTTTCAAGGACTGGGGTTCGGAATGACTTCCAGGATCGTGCAGCATAGGTTTCTCCTTTTAATACGTTCCAAATTGATGAGCGGTGTCGTACATGGCCAAAACATTTTCCACGGGGGTTTCTTCCAGCAGATAATCATGGCTGGGTGAAAGGATGTACAAACCACCGGGCATCATGACTTCGAGAATATGGCGCGTTTTCTCAACGACCATTTCGGGATGGCCTTTGATGAGTATGTTCTGGGAATCCACGCAGCCGTTGAGCACGATCAGCTTGCCGAACTGCCTTTTCAGGTCTGAAGGCTCCATTCCCGAGGCATCGGGTTGAAGGCTTTGCAAGACATCGATTCCCGCTTCTGCCAGGCAAGGAATCAGGGGAGCAAAACCGCCGCAACAGTGCAGCATGACTTTCAGACCGAAGCGGTGCCCCAGATCAGCCAGACGTTTCAGAGGCGGCAAAAGAAACCGGCGGAACATGGGCTCACTGACAATGGGGCCGGTCTGGGTACCGAAATCGTTGCCGATGAAGAAAATGTCGATGGCTTTACCGGCCTGCTGGAAAGTGCGTTCCGAGACCGCGTAGTAGTAATCGACTATGTGGGTGAACAGCGCGTCGACCACCTCCGGCGCGTCGTACATCAACATCAGCAGGTTCTCCATTCCTACCAGGTCGATGGCGTCATGCCAGAATGGCGACCACTCTCCCCCAAGAATCGCATACTCACCTTTCCATTTCGTGGCATCAGTCTGCACCTGAGAAGCGCTCATCCACGACGGATCGGGCCAAGGATAGGCCTCAATTTCGGCCAAACCAGCTTCGGCCAAGGGGTGGTTCAGGGGCTGACCGTAACCATACCCGTGGCGGTCGATCCCGAACGGAGAACGCCAGGTGACCCCGGGGGGCAACTGGTAATCGGGGGCGTGCTCGGGTGGTCCTGCGTATTTGGTGAAGACCCGGCGGAAATCATCTCCGAAACGCTGGTAAACAGATTCTTCGTCGGCAACCTTAAGGAAGCGCCGGGCTTTTTCCAGAAATTCCGGTGAGGCTCCGCACCAACGGGGCACTTGGTCGGGAATTTGGTGCGATAGGACGGCAAGCACACGTTCTTTTGAAGTCATTTCCCCCTCCTTCTTTCACAAGTATTGAGGGAGAAATCCAAACTGCATACCATCTTAATTGTGATTAAAGTTGCAGAAGGTATCTTTTTCGGTATTCCGAAGGGGTGGTTCCAATGGCATTGTGAAAGGCCCGGCTGAAAGCTTTTTCGTCTTGGTAACCGACGGCCTCGGCAACCTCTGCCACTTTTTTTTCCTGGCGAAGCAGCCCCAACGCCTTTTTCATCCGCAAATGCAGCTGATATTCTTTGACAGTCAACCCTACCTCACGGTGAAACACCCTGGAAAAATAGTGGGGCTCCATTCCCGCGGAAGAGGCCAAGGCCTCCATCGGCACCCATCCGCCATCGGCCTCCAAAAGCCTGCCAAGGACCAAGGCAACTCTTGGGTCATGGCAGCGCTGTAAAGCCGTCTCCCGGCCCAAAAGCTCAAAGAACAGCTCCAAGGCTGGCTCCAGAAGCGGGTCTTTTGTACCATCAAGATCCTGCCAGGTGTAGGGTACCAACCGTTCGAGCAAATCAGCCGCAGATCTTAATGTCGGTTTGTTCTGGAAGGAGTGAACAACTAGCCCCCGGGTCAACACCGGCATGGAAACCAGATGGAACCACAAAACCTCAAGGGGATGTTCAGGATCTTGCCATAGTTTGTAAGGAGAGAACGCCGGAAATAGGTAGACCGTCTCATCTTCCAGCGTCAGTGTCGTTTCCGGCAGGGAACAATACGCCTTCCCTGCCCGCTTGATGTAAAGCCGATGGTACTGGCATCCGGTTACCGACATTCCCCAGTCGGGCTGACAGACAATGGAACCGGAAGCCAGTACGGAAATCTCAAAGGCCAAAGGACCTCCCGGCCGTTCTACTCCGAAGGATCCTGGTTGCCCTGAAAGCCCTTCGTCGTGTACGGACCCTGACCATCGTAGTAGCGTCCGAACCACTTGTCGAGAGGCAAGGTAGCCTCACCAAAGTTGCAGGACACGTAACGGTGGTGAAGATAGTGGAAGTAAGAACCCGTAATGAACTTTCCTTCGAATAAGGGGCCTTCGAAACCGTGATGCCCGTTGGCAGGTGAAAGACCCGTGCAGATCGAGTTGAAGAAAAAATGAACCGGGTGAGACGGCAGGACAAAGTTGATGGCTACAACGCTGAAATACAGGAAAGCCTCAACAGGGTGCATGGAAAGTCCGGACCAGGGTCCAGGATTCGGGTTGCGATGATGAACTGAGTGCACGGCAATCATCAGGGGCTTCCAATGGATCAGCCGGTGGATGAGGTAGAAGTGCAACTCGCGCCAAAGTGGAATCAAAAGGAAAAACGCGACAAACCAGACGGGGTTGGATTCCCAGACCAGACTAGGGATCCAACCGTTGGCGGCACACCAGAGGTACGCCACTTCCCATAGCGTCCAGAAAAACCCTCCGAAAACCGTCGTGTGGAACACATTGTCGAACACCTGGTTCTTGAAAAGGAACTTCTTGCTGCCTTTTTCCTGCCACTTGGGATGGTACTTTCGGTTGGAACCATGCAGTTTCAGCTGATACAAAGCAAGATGATACCCGCCGTAGACAATCCAGATCATTGCCAGGTTGCGGACCAACATGAGAAGGATCCAATCGGGGCTGAGAACCTTGCAGACCTCGGCACTGGGAATCAGATACAGCCAGGTTACAAGCGCCAAGATTCCATAAATCAAATGGTAGGGCCACAGGTAGCCAGGCCAGCCGAACAGCCATTTCAGCACCTTCAGCGGTTTCCAGGGCCATTCAAAGATCGGTGCGTAGCGGCAAGCATAGGGAGGCCGCCATTCTCCTTTCTCATTTCGGGTACCAAATTCTGCTGACATAGTCTTACCCTTCCTTTCGTTCAGACTATCACAGCTTGGTAAACTGTCAAGATAAATATTCATCTCTTTTACATTCATTTATGTTAAATATTTTTCTTGACATCAAGCAAACACGTGGTAGAGTGGAGGTGAAATTCAGCAATTCGAGAAGTCAGGAGCAGAATATGACAGGACAGGAACGAGTCCGCGCCGCCGTGGCGCACCGAGAATCCGACAAAGTCCCCGTAGATATGGGAGCGACCCCCAGTTCGGGTATCTCGGCCATTGCCTATTCCAATGTGACCCAGTTAGCCGGAATTCCAGGCAAGACTGATATTTACGATGTGGTTCAGCAACTGGCGCAGCCCAATGACGCCTTTCTTGACCGGTTCGGCATCGATGTTGTTGACATCGGCAGAGCTTTTGATACCGAGGACAAGGACTGGTATGAAATCACCATGGCCAACGGAAAAAAGGCCCGGTATCCCGCCTGGTTCCGTCCTGAAGCTCAGGCTGACGGAGGCTGGAGGGCAAAACACCCCGACGGCACAGCGATTGCCCACATGCCAGAGGGCAGCGCGTTTTATGATCAGACCTGCTTTCCCTATCTTGACGGCTACCCTTCGGACTACAAAGACCTCGACAAAGCCATGGACAAGGTCCTTTGGTCACATCTGGTCCATTCTCCTTGGAAGCATGCAGGGCAGCCCGGTTTCTGGGACGAATTGCGCCGCAGGACCTTAGCGCTGAGAGCCTCGACCGACAGGGCCTTGATGGTGGTAGTCGGATGCAATCTGTTTGAGTGGGGTACCTTTCTTCGCCGCATCGACAATTTCCTGATGGACCTTTTGGCCGAACCGGAAGAAGCAGAGAAGCTTCTCGATGCGCTCATGGTGCGTCACCTGGCAACACTTGAAAAAGTGTGCGCTGCTGTCGGTGACATTGTGGATGTGGTTCGCTTCGGCGACGACCTGGGGACAGATACCGGTCTGTTCATGTCACCGGAGATCTACCGTGCCTTGTTCAAACCGCGCCACACCCAGCTTTGCAGCTACGTGAAAAAGCACAGCAAAATGGCGACCTTCCTTCATAGCTGCGGGTCCATCACACCGCTGATTCCTGACCTGATTGAAGCCGGCTATGACATTCTCAACCCCGTTCAAACCAACGCCCGCGATATGGATCCTGCCACTTTGAAAAAGGATTTTGGCAAGGACGTGACCTTTTGGGGAGGCGGTGCTGATACACGGTTTGTCCTGAACAATGGGACCCCGGAATCGGTACGGAAACATGTGATTGAGCGTCTGGAGATTTTCAGCCCCGGCGGTGGTTTTGTGTTCAATCCTGTTCATAACCTGCTTCCTGATGTTCCACCCCAAAATATTGTGGCGATGTTCGACGCCGTTGCAGAGTTCAATGGAGCTGGTAAATGATGAGGTGGTTCGACAACCTTCGGTCGAAGAGTGAGGTCGGGACCATAGGCGCAGCCTTGGTCCTGTTTCTGGGCTTCACGTTTCTGACTGATAGCTTTTTCACAGCCTACAATCTGTTCAACGTCGGGCGGAACTTGTCGGTCTACGTTTTTATTGCCCTCGGCCAAGCCATCGTCATGGTCGTTGGCGGCATGAACCTTTCGTTGGGAGCCATTGGCGGCTTGGCCACCATCACCGCCGGTATGCTGATGCAGAACCTAAGCTGGGACCCTGTCTCCGCTTCAGCGGCTGCCATTGCCGTCGGTATCTTTACGGGCTGGATCAATGGCTTTGTCATCACCAAGACAAAGCTGAACTCGTTCATCGTCACGCTGGCAACCTCGTTTATTTTCACCGGCCTGGTGATGGGCATTTCCAAGGGCTACCCCATGACCAAGTTGCCCGAGAGTTTCAACATCCTCGGGCAGGGAAACTTCCTTGGCGTACCAAACTTGGTTCTGCTCTTGGTAGTGACGCTCTTGATTGTGTGGTACTTCTTCCGTTTCACCGTGACAGGACGTCACCTGCTGGCGACGGGTGGAAATCTCAGCGCAGCAAGGCTTTCTGGTATCAAGACCGACAAAATGATCGTGCTGGCGAATATGCTTTCCGGCGCGTTTGCCGCCATCACGGCACTGCTGTGGATCAGCCGGATGGCATCGGCGCAACCAGCCACCGGCGGCAACTGGATGATCATCTCGTTTGCCGTCGCGGTCATTGGCGGCACTTCGCTCACCGGAGGCAGCATTTCTGCGGTGGGTCTCTTTTTCGGGGGACTGATCATGGTCCTCATCAAGAACGGCCTGATTCTGATGCAGGTCGACACGTACTTCGAGCAGACCTTCCTGGGGATGATCATCCTACTGGCGGTTCTGCTCGGTCAAACCAAAGAACTCAAATCGAGGCGGAAACCCCGCACGATAGAGAAAGATTTAGGGAGGAAGGTATGAAAAAGGTTCTGTGGGCCCTTGTGGCTTTCACCATGCTTCTCGGCGGCGAGGCGTTTGCCCAGGCCAAGAAGGATTACAAGATCGCCTGGTACGCTTCGGCAGTCCATCCGTACTTCGACGGCGTCAAAAAGGGCGTCGAAGCGTTCGAAAAGGACACCGGTATCACGGTGCTGAAGCAGATTGGACCCGATTGGACCCAAGAAAGTGAAACGGCAGGGCTGGAAGCACTGGTGGCCAAGGGCTACAAAGGCTTTTCGGTGTACCCATCCAATGCCTCGGGTGTCAACGCGATCTACAAGGAAATCCAGTCGGCAGGCGGGTTTGCCGTCAACTTCGGAGCCCCTTCGCAGCAGCCCACCCCGGCAAGCTTTACCGTCGCGACTGACGTCAAATATGCCGCGACTCTGGCTACCCAGACTCTCATCAAGCTGATGGGCAACAAGGGCAACATTCTCAATGTGCTCGAAGTCATGACCGACCCCAACACCGTGCTGCGCAAGGAAGGTGTGGAATTGGCCGTCAAGGCAATGCCCGGCGTTAAGATCATCCAGGAAGTGGCCGACATCACCTCGATTGAAGAAGCCACCGAGAAGATCCAGAACGCCATTGCCGCCCAGAAGGACAAAATTGACGGCATCGTCTGCACCGGTTACACCACGACCGTCGCAACGGCCCAGATTCTGGCCGAGTACAACAAGACCGCCAAAAAGAAGATCCGCTTTATCGGCATCGATGATGATCCGGTTGTGGTCAAGGCGATCAAGGATGGCTATATCGACGCGACCATCGCCCAGAACCCCTATGGCCATGGCTATATCAGCTGCATGCTGAACAAGTACCTGATTGACGGATATACCGTCAAGGCTGGAGCTTACATGGTCAATTCGGGAGCCCTGGTTGTGACCAAGGCCAACCTTGACACGTACTCGTCGATGCTCGGTGCGGTAACGGCAGACATTCTGAAGAAGCTTGAGAAAGACTACCTAGTCGCTCCCAAGAAATAACAAAGAAGGCGGAGGTTCAGAGATGCTGGAACTACAGGGGATCGGGAAGAGCTTTCCCGGCGTACGGGCCTTGCACGACATATCTGTGACCTTTCAGCAGGGCGAAGTTCATGCTCTGCTGGGAGAGAATGGGGCCGGCAAGAGCACCCTGATCAAAATCATCTCCGGGTTTTACCAACCCGACCATGGGACCGTCCATCTGGACGGCCTCCCGCTGAACCTCCGCAACTTTACCGATGGCCTCAAACACGGCATCGCCGTGGTCAATCAGGAAATCCAGATTGTCCCCGATGTCTCGGTGGCTGAGAACATCATGCTGGAACGGCTGGACCACTACCGGACCCCTTTGGGCCTGCGCTGGAAAGCGTTGAATCAGGACGCGGCCCGCCTGATGGCGCTGGTCGGCCTGGAACTCAAACCGGAAGACCGTGCCGGTGGCCTGTCGGCTGCACAAAAGCAGCTGACGCAGATTGCCAAGGCTTTGGCTGTCAATGCCAAAGTCCTTCTGCTCGATGAACCCACTTCCTCGATTACGCTTCACGAAGCGGAAAAGTTGTTCACCATTGTGCGGGGACTGCGTGATCAGGGTGTGACCGTGATTTTCGTCTCACACAAGATTGAAGAGATTTTCGCGCTTTGCGACAAGGTGACGGTCATCCGGGACGGTCTTATGATCGGTACCGTCGAGACGAAGAACATCAAGACCAACGACCTGGTGGCAATGATGATTGGGCGTGAGTATGCTGTGAAGCAGCTTGGGACCTTGGCTATCGGTGAAGAAACCGTTCTCGAGGTCAACAATGCTTACTCAGCCGGGAAAATCCACGACGCCAACTTCCACCTGAAGCAAGGAGAAATCCTGGGTTTTTACGGTCTCGTTGGTGCCGGTCGCACGCAACTGGCACGCATTCTGATTGGAGAAGACCCGGCCGGTACAGCTGATATCACCATTCGCGGCAAAAAAGTAAAGATCCGCAGTGTTGCCGAGGCGGTCTATCAACATAGGCTGGCCTACATTACAGAAAACCGAAAAGAAGAAGGTTTGATCCTCGATTTTTCTGTCGGAACGAATATGGCGGTCACTATTTGGGAACGCTTCCGTCATTCGGTTCTCCGCGTGATAGACGACAAAAGGATTCGCCAGATCAACCTGAAGTCTGTAGAAGAAATGTCCATCAAGACCCCTAGTCTTGAGCAGCTGGTCAAGAACCTTTCGGGTGGAAACCAGCAGAAGGTGAGCATTGCGAAATGGCTGAACGCCGACTGCGATATCCTGATCATTGACGAGCCCACCGTAGGTGTCGATGTGGGCGCTAAAGCCCAAATTCATGACCTGATCTGGAAACTGGCCAGCGAACAGGGAAAATCCATTATCCTGATCAGTTCCGATATGCCCGAATTGATCACCCTCGCCCGCCGCATTCTGGTGTTTCGAGACCAGCGCATTGTAGGGGAAATCACAGGCCTCAACGAGGGCGAGCTTTCACAGACAGAGATCAGCCGCCAAATTGGTCAGTACTTAGCTTGATAAATTCTCACCGGCTTCTTGCCATATTTTTAGTAAGCTGGTAAAATATTTATCAGACGAGGGAATCATGGCAAAAGTCACATTGAAGCATGTCGCCGAAGAGGCTGGGGTTTCCATCACCACTGCCTCTTTTGTCATGACCGGCAAAGGGCGAATCTCTACCGAGATCCGGCAGAAGGTTCTCGACGCTGTTGATACCCTGGGCTACAAGAAATCGAACAAAAGTGAAACCGAGAGCCACCCCCAATCGGTGATCGGTATCTTGTTCAGTATCGATTCCGAATGGGCAATGACCTTTGGTTTTGTTCGCCCCATCCTGGAAAGTATCGACAGCTTTTTTTCCATTCGCGGCCATACTGTGGTCATTATTCCTATTAGCGAACACCTGGCACCCGATGAGATTTTCCGGCGGATCGACAGCCTGGGTTGCCATGGCTTGTTTTCGCTGCATTACGGAAACGAGGCTCTTTTTACCAAGTTGGAAAGCCGGGGCATGCCGGTTGTCTTGGTGATGAACGGCAACTTTCAGAACCGGTTTTCAACGGTGTGCGTGGATGACTTTCAAGGAGCCTACGAAGGTGCGGTCCACCTTCTACAGGCAGGTCACCGCAAAATTGTGTTTATCGACATTGAGCGGGAAGGACTGCCGATGTTATCGATCGACCGGTTTATCGGCTTCAAGAAAGCCATTGAAGAATTTGATGTTCCCATCAGCGATATTGAGCGCTTGACCTACGACTTGCGTGACCACGAGTACCTTCGCAACCGGCTCAGAGCCATTTTCACCATTCCCGATCATCCCACCGCCATTTTTGCCCTCGATGATGATATTGCCGCCCGTGCTTTGTCGGTGCTCAGTGAACTGAAGCTCCAAGTACCCCAGGATGTGTCGATCATCGCACCGGGTGACCTGATGGATTACAGCCAGGAACACGTTCCGCGCATCAGTACCCTTCAGATTGACACCAGCCTCATGGGAACGATTGCCTGCGGAATTATGGAGAACCGCCTTAACCGCAGCGCCGCGGGGATCAATGTCCTGAAAATCAAGCAGCAGCTGATTCTCCGCGGTTCCACCCGGCCCTTTGACTCGGGAATTTCGCGAATTCATGGGAAGAAGCCTTCGCAGCTGCTGCCCCGTGAAAAAGCACTGGCTGCTTTCAACCATATCGAAACCGGTGCCGTTCCGAAATGGCTGGGAGCTTCGCCAGAATTTTTAGCCAAAGCCACGGCCGAGACCGGGCTGGACACCGAAGGCTTCAGGCGACGGATCGGAGATGATTTCCGATGTGTGGAGTCGCTCATCGGCGGTGCCGGTTCAAGGTGGCGCAGTCCTTTTGGTCACGATCGGCGGGTGTTCGGTTACGGACAGCCCACCGTCAAGCCGTTGCTCGAGCGGAGGACTCTGGCGGCCCTACGGACCTTTCCTTGGCCCGACCCCTCCTCTGCCGACCTTTCGCAAATTCCCGGGCAGGCTAGGACTCTTCACGAAGAATTTGCCATTTTGGGCGGTGAATGGTCTCCTTTCTGGCACGATGCCATCGACTTCATCGGCACCCAGGAGTTGTACTACCTGATGTACGATGACCCGGACTTCATTCAGGTGTTGCTGGAAAGGATTGTGGATTATTATATCGCCGTCACCACAATGATTTTTGAAACGGCGGGCAAGCATATTGATATCTTCTTTATTGGAAACGATTTCGGCGGGCAGAACGGGCCGTTGTTTACGGTGGACCAGTTTGAACGGTTCATAGTTCCTTCCCTGAAGCGGCTGGCGGATTTAGGTCATCGTTATGGGAAAAAGGTGATGCTTCACTCAGCGGGAGGAATCCGTCCGTTGGTACCTGCCATTATCCGTTCGGGTATCGATGCCCTTCACGGGTTGCAGCCTGATTGCGCGGGTATGAACGCGGCATCGTTGAAAAAAGATTATGGAACCCGGGTCTGTCTGAGCGGAGGCATTGATGCCAAAGACCTGCTCTTGAAGGGAAACCCTAAAAGTGTCAGCCAGGCAACACTGGATCTGCTGAGGATTTACACCCCGGGCGGTGCCTACGTCGCGGGGCCTAGCCACGAATCCATTCTGGCCGACACGCCTGTGGATAATATCCTGGCCCTCTTTGACGCTGTCAAAGAATTTGAGGACCAGGAACACGGCAGGTAACGGACGCTATTTGAGGTAGAACACCTCTTTCAAGGGAGTGCTGACCGGCGAGTTGTCGGGATTGGTTTCCATAATGTCCGCCATAAACTTCCACCAACGTTTGACGATTTCGGTGCTGCCCAAATCTTGGGAAGAAGCACTGCCTGCCTGTTTTTGAACAGCAAAAAGAATATTGGTTTCCTCATCGAAGAAAATCGAATAATCGGAAATCCCGGCATCCTTCAGCATGGTTTTCAGTTCGGGCCACAGTTCATCGTGACGTTTCTTGTATTCGGCTGCAAAACCGGGTTTCAGTTTCATTTTGAAAGCAATTCTGTCCATCAAGAAGCTCCTTCAACAGGTTGTGACCAACGGGCTTTCAGCAGGTTCATCATGTGAACATTGATCTCCCATTGGTTGGCTACGGGTACATTAGTGTGTGGCAAGGAAGGCATGTAAGGCAAGGGTCCAAACTCCGGGGTCACCGTCAGAACCGGAGTTCCCCGCGCCCGGTGGCAGGCGACAATCGAATCCCACCACCGCAAATGTGCCGCCAACGCTTGGGCCCACTCGGGAGCCCTCGGGTCGGTGACCTGGGGGCCTTGAGAGTGTCCGACACGGGCATGAATATGATCGCTGCGTTCAATGGCCAGCGCCAAGCTGGTTGCTTGGTCCTCCAGAAGAGACTCCGATACATTGCACCAGTGGGAAAAGTCAGCCACAAGGCGAAGATCTGGATCATCTTTGAGAAACTGAGCCGTCACCGAAGCGGCAAAACTGAACTTGCTGCGGTGTGTCTCATGATAGATCGGAACTCCGGTCCGCGCTGAGATCTCCTTCGCCAAGGCCAGAAGTTCCTTGTTCTGTTCGGGCAAGAACCAATCTCTCCCTGTGTGCGAATTGATAAACCGGGGCCGCACAGCGGCAATGCGGCTCAGTCTGGCCTGGAATTCCTCGCGGTGTCTGGAAAAGTCGGGGGTGACGGTATCACCATGAAGGCCGATCAGTTCTAGTCCCCGGTGTTGCAAGGCCTGAAGCAGGACATCGACTTCCGCCTGGTTTCCCAGAGGGAAATTGAACTCAACGCCGTCATAGCCGCTTTGTTTCACCTTCTGGGTGAAAAGCTCCCAGCTCAGGTGCTCCGAGCCCCACCGGGGACAATAGAACTGGATCTTCACAGCTTGCACCCCTTGAGAACTTCAATCATATACTCGACGGTTTCCGGACTGACATCGGCCTGCAAAATATGAGCCGGTGCGGCCAGATAACCACCCTTCTTGCCCAGAATTTTCGTACGGCGGACGATTTCTTCTGTGATGGCCTTTTTGTCGCCCTGAGGAAGCAGAGCTTGCTGGTCAATACCACCGAAGAAAGCAATCTTTCCGCCATATTTGTCGACCAGTTCCTGGGGGTCGGAGTGGGGAACATTGGGTTGAACGGGATTGTAGACCTCAATACCGATTTCAATAAAGTCGTCGATCAGAGGTGCCATGGCGCCGTCGGAATGCATGATGACGATCACCTGGGGATTCTTGGCCTTCACAGCTTCAATGATGCGCTTATGACGGGGTTTGTAACGGGTTCGCCACTGATCAGGGGAAATCAACATGGAGGTTTGGCTTCCCAAGTCCTCACCGAACCAGAGGGCATCCACCCCAAGTTCGACTAACTGCAGGGCCAAACCGGTAGTCCATTTTTCGACCATGTCGTCCAAGACATCGACCCATTCCTCTTCCATGGCCATGCCGATCATGTATTTTTCCATGCCGGTCAGGTGCCAGGCCAGTTCGAACAGCGACAGCTCGACGTCTCCAATGACAAAAAAATCTTTGCCGAAACGCTCGATATCGCGCTTGGCTTTCACAAACCGGCCAGGGGCATAAGCGTCGGGAAACCGGTAGGCCTTCACATCCTCCACGGTTTCGGCGTCCTCAAGAGGACATTTCACCACCTCGACGTACAAAGGAGTCGGCTTCATGTGCATTCCGAATTCATTGGTGGTCACGTCGGCACGGACGATTTGAGGAACAAACCCCGTTGCAACCTGTCCACCGACGACAATGCAGTCGCTGCCCAGTTTAGTGCGGATATCGTTGGCGGAAATCCGGTACGTCAGATCTTCGTAGTACGAAAGGGCATAATCGGCCTGCATTCCCAGCTTTTTCGCAAACGCTGCCGTCAGGCTCTGACACAGGTCAAACTGAATGGGCACCCGGTCGGGCAGACCGGGGCTCTTCCCGAACGCCCGCAGAACTCGTTCTTTCGATGTCATAAATGGCTCCTCCTTTGAACCTAAAGCATTTCCACATACAAAACACCACCTTCCACCTTGACGGGAAAGGTCTTCAGATCATGCTTGGCGGGCCGCTTCAGGCATTTGCCTGTCGCAACCTCAAAACGGGCGTTGTGCTTGGGGCACTCAATGATGCCGCCATCGAGGTAACCCTTTACCAGGTCGGCCTTTTCGTGGGTACAAAGCGCCTCAGTGGCAAAGAACTTGCCGCCGATGTTGTAGACAGCCAGGCGTTGCGCCTCGACTTCAAAGCCAAAAACATCCTCTTCGGAAATCTCACTGATAGAACAGACTTTCACCCACATGTCAGTCTGCCTCGAAGGGAACCGAGCGGTCGATAAACAGATCGGGATTTTTACGCTGCGCCAACACCATGGGAACCACCTTGCTCAGACCATGCCAAAGGCTTTTGTAGGGAACAGGCACTTGGTCTTTGAGTTTTTTGTGCAGCTTGGGAAGCTGATGATACGGAACCAACGGAAACAGATGGTGCTCGACATGATTCTCCATATGCATGAATAGAAAGCTGAGGAAAGGATTCACATCCACCGAACTGGTATTTTTGCGATGGTCCCAGACGTTTTCAGAGAGGCCCACATGCTGCAAAAGCACAAAACACCACAGAAAGAATCCGCCATAAAACCGGGGCAAACCGAAATAGAGCAAGGGCAGCCAAGTCTGGAAGTACACGGACGCACCGATGACAGACAACCAGATGACAAGGTTGGCTCGGGACCACCAGAACATCTTTTGATAGTCCTCGGGTTCGACATAATTCTTGGAATGGGCCGAAACGATTCCCAGGGAGTGAAGAACCATATTGACCAAAGCCCGCGGTCCCGAGCGCAGATAGAAAAAATCGAGGAGAAAATGGCGGAAATTCGGCGGCCTCATCACCAGGATTTCCGGATCGACGCCACGCCAGATGGTATAGGAATGGTGACGGGTATGGCTCCAGCGAAAATCAATGATGTCGCGAATTTCCATCACACCGCAAAAGAAATAGAAAAAGTCATTGAGCCAGGGGGTCTTGAAGACCGTTCCGTGGCTGCATTCGTGGTGGCGGCCGTTGCTGCCGGCATAGATGACACCGTATAAAAAGAAGACGGGAATGGCCCAGAGAGTGTCGATCAGCAGGTACCCGAGATACCCGACGCCGATCAACAGCCCAAACCAAAGCGCAAAGTTCAAAGCGCCATGCCAATTGTCCCTTTTGAGGAACTGCTTCATTTCAGCCTTGGTAATGCTGGGGGAATACCATTCTTCGATTTTCAGAACATTTTCAGGGACAACCATACCCATGCCTCCGTAAACAGGAGTTTGGAGGCAATTGCCGGACTCGTCTCTCAGGAAAAACGCAAAGAATCTTTGAAAACCGTCAGGTTTCTCCGTCGGAAGCGGCTTCCCCTGACTGACGCCGGCGCCAGTCGGTGGGAGATAGTCCCACCTTGGCCTGGAACCAGCTCGATAAGTAATTCGGGTTGCCCAAACCAACCATCTCAGAAATTTCTTTTAAGGACTGATCGGTGGATCGAAGAAGCCACTGCACCTCCTCGAGCTGTTTCTGTTGTTGGAACTGCTTGGGGGTCAGCCCGTAAAGCGATTTGAAAGCCGCTCGAAAACTAGAAAGCGACATTCCCGACTGCGCGGCGAGATCTTCCACGGCAAGCTCAGACTGCAGATTGAGCCGGATGTATTCGGCGACATCGGGCAACGGTGTTCGGGTAGGACGGTTGGCGGTACGCAGAATATGGACCAGCAGCAGTTCAATCCACAGCCGGATAAAGTGCCTCTGATGACGGTTTTGCGAAGAGGTGAGTCGGAGAAATGACTGAAAAAGAATTTCATACTGCTCAAGGTCAATGTTGGAGAAATTCAGAATGCGGTAGGGAGCCTGCTCCAGAAGACTGGTGAACAGTTCCCGGGCTGAGTCACCCAAGTCGTCTGATTCAAGGATGCAAAAACGGATTCCAGGCAAACTGGAGTAGCGGTGATGCACCCCGGAATCGATGCAGACGATGGAGCCCCGGGAGATGGAGTGTTCGCCGTCTTGACTATGAAAGAGGCCCGAACCGCCGACAACAACGGAAATTTCGATGTTCTGATGGCTGCCTAGCTCAATGGACCAGTCAGGGGCAAACGTTGTCAGTGCGTAGGTGGGTTCGCGGCGCGGCATACTTCCATTATACTAGAGAAAACCCGGAGGTGCATGTTGGGAGTCAAGGATCGTTTCATCCTCAGAGCCGAGGAATCTATCTTGGTCGTCATTGACGTTCAGGAGAAACTTTGCAAGGCTATGGACGAAGGCGTTTTGCGGAAGCTGCTGGACAATACTGGGCTTTTACTGGAAGCTGCCAACACTCTTGCCATACCCGTGGTTGTGACCGAGCAATACCCGAGGGGTTTGGGTCCAACTCTTCTTGAACTAAAGGCAAAGGTATCCACCCCCGTGTTGGAAAAGCTCACGTTCAGCTGTTGCGGCATTGAGACGTTCACTCAAGTTCTCAACAATTCAGAAAGAAAACAGGTGATCCTCGTTGGTATGGAGACCCATGTGTGTGTTCTTCAAACCGCCATCGACCTGTTGGACGCTGGTTTCACCGTGCATTTGGTGCAGGATGCGCTGATGAGCCGTACCAAGCAGAATTGGCGTATCGGTTTGGAGGCGGCCAGGAATGCCGGTGCCGTGATCACATCGGCTGAGGCCGCGCTGTTCCAATTGCTGAAAGTGGCTGGGACAGAAGATTTCAAAAAGCTTTCAAAGCTGGTGAGGTAACCAATGGCATCCGAAGAACTGCCCCAACCCCTGATTTGGTGTTTGTCGCGTATTATTGCCGGTCCAGAAATGGTTTCTGCCCTGGTTTACGTTCAAGTTTTTCCTGAAGTTCTGCGAATCCTGATGATCCCCAGTGAACCGACGCTCTTCGGAATTCCCCTCGCCAAAAAAGAGGCTTCTCCGGCTCCGCAGGTATGGGAAATTCCCAAGGAGCAAGTGACCAGCTTCGGATTCTGGGGCTCGGCGGCCTTACTGAAGTACCTTCCGTTTCTGGCGCAGGATTACAAACTGGCCGTGACGGTCGACGGAAAGCCTGTTTTCTGGAGGTTGCAGCTGCTGGGTGATGAAAAGGCCTTCTTGAAGGCATGGGCCGAGTTGTGGCCCGAGCAAATCACCTACCCTGGTCGTTGACAGGAAACAGCAACCTCTGATTTCGGGGCAGGTACATCAACTCGCGGTCGATAGATACCCCATACCGGGTTAGTTGAAAGCAGTTCGAGGTCGTTTGGCGGGGCCGTAAATCGAGGAATTGACCCAGAAGGTGGATTTTTCAGCACTGTGCTGGTAGTCTGAGGTATGGATGCGTTCCCTGCCCCCGCCTTCCTGTCGCGTGAGGTCAAGCGCGGTGATTATTGGTTTCTCAACCTCTCACCTTCGATCGGAACAGACCTCGAAGTCGTCTGTGGCGGCCGTGAGGTTTGCGGTGGTGATTACCGCATCGATCGTCCCGGGTTCCGCTACTCCAGCCTGGAATTTGTAGCCTCGGGACAGGGACGGGTGAATCTGAACGGTAAATGGGAACCTTTGCTGCCTGGCACAGTTTTTACGTACGGCCCGGGAATAGCGCACCGAATTGAGGGCGAGGCGACCTCGCCCATGGTGAAGTACTTTGTCGATTTTCTCGGCACGGACTCAACCGCTTTGACTGCGAAGGCCTTTCCCGACGGCGGCCCCTGGGTCGTCTCTTCTGCGGCCTGGATCCAGCGTCTGTTTGAAGATCTCAAGGCTGCCGCAGATACCCTTTCCGATTCGAGAGGACCAGTCTGTGTCCTGGTGGTGCGGCAGCTTTTTGCGCTTTTGGCCGACCGAAGTCAATCGGCTCCCCACGAAAGCTCACACCTCAACCAGCGCTTTCTCAAGCTCAAAGCCCAGCTGGGAGAACTGGCCTTGCGCGGGTTGAGCTTGGCCGAAGCAGCCAGGGAATGCGGCGTTTCACCATCCTACCTGGGACGGTTGTTCCGCCTTTTCGACCAGGAATCACCGCACCGCTACTTGGTGCGCTGCCGTATGGCCTTTGCAGCTTCGTTACTGCTGGACCCTCAACTGCTGGTCAAGGAGGTGGCGGCGCTGGCCGGCTACGACGACCAATATCATTTTTCGCGGACCTTCAAGGCGTTTTACGGGCAGCCTCCTGAAGGGTTTCGAAAGCTTCGGAGTTAGACGCCAGTTCCGATTTATCCATCCTTCTGTTGACTTCATCCATTTTTCAACCGGCAATTCGGGTGGATGATGGGTTCATCCTTCAGGAGGATTTACCAATGGCGATTCCCAAGAAAATGGCCGGTGCGATGCTGCCCGGCAACAGCACCGTCGAAATGGGGTACTTTGACGTTCCCGTCCCGGGACACGGTGAAGTTCTCATCAAAATGAAAAGCTCCACCATCTGCGGTTCCGATATCCGGGCCATTTACCACCAGCACCTGGGCAAGGGCCCGGAGGGCTACCAGAAAGGCAAAATTGCGGGTCACGAACCCTGCGGCCAGGTGGTTCAGGCCGGTCCCGGCTGCCGCCGTTTCAAGGATGGCGACCGCGTCATCGTGTACCACATTTCCGGTTGCGGGGTGTGCAACGACTGCCGCCGCGGCTACATGATCAGCTGCACCAGCGAGCAGTACCGCAAGGCCTACGGTTGGCAGCGTGACGGCGGTATGGCCGAGTACTTGCTTGCCGAGGAAAAAGACCTGGTGCTGCTTCCCAAGGAACTGAGCTACAGCGACGGTGCCCAGGTAGCCTGCGGGTTTGGAACCGTCTACGAGGGGCTGGAAAAGATAGGCATCAGCGGCAACGACGCAGTTTTAGTCACAGGTTTGGGCCCCGTGGGTCTGGCCACCGCCATGCTGGCTCGCGCCATGGGTGCCAAACTCATTATCGGTACCGACACGGTGGCTGAACGTCTGGCCCTGGCCAAGGACAAAGGGCTGTGCGATTACGTCTTTCCCTCAGGACCCGACAACGTGGAGCAGGTGCGCCAGCTCACCGGCGGCATGGGTGTGGAAAAGGCCATTGACTGCTCGGCCAACGACAAGGCCAGGCTCACCTGCATTCAGGCCACACGCAAATGGGGCAAAATCTGTTTTATCGGCGAAGGCGGCACCGTGACCTTCCAGCCCTCGGCCGACATCATCCACGATCAGAAGACCATTTACGGCAGCTGGGTCACCAACATCTGGCGGATGGAGGAGCTAGTGGAGCGTATTGTACGCTGGGGCATCAGGCCCGAGTCGCTCATCACCCACCGCTTCGCCCTCGACAAAGTTGCCGATGCGTACGCGCTGATGGCCAGCGGCAAATGCGGCAAGGTGGCCGTGGTGTTCGACGAGGAGCTCAAGTGAGTCGGACCACTCTCGAAACCGTCTCTTATGGTGGCTGGAACCACTGCCTGCGTCTGACCAACGGGACGGTTGAGCTGATCATCACCATCGAGGTCGGTCCGCGGGTCATCCGGTTCGGAACGGTGGGCGGACAAAATCTCTTCAAGGAATTTGAAGAGCAGATGGGCAAGACCAAGGGAGACGAATGGTTTATCTGGGGAGGACACCGGCTTTGGCATGCCCCTGAAGCGGCTCCTCGGACGTATGCCATGGACTTCGACCCGGTGGCCTATACCTTCGAGAAGGGACTCTTGACGTTAAGCCAGGTGGTGGAACCCACCACGGGCATCGAAAAACAGATCGAGATCCGCCTTACTGAAGACAGAGTGCAGCTCAACCACCGGCTAATCAACCGTAACCTGTGGACCATCGAGGTTTCCCCCTGGTGCCTGAGTGTGATGGCTGCCGGCGGCCGGGCCTTGATACCGCACGAGCCCTTTGTGGAACACGGTGTCAGTTTCGACCCCGCCCGTCCGCTGGTTCTGTGGCAGTTCACCCGCATGGATGACCCCCGGTATTCCTGGGGAGACAGGCTGATTCAGTTTCGGTATGACGCCTCCCAGCCCACAAAGCAGAAATTCGGGCTGGCGAACAAACAGGGCTGGGCCGCCTACCATCTGGGTCAGCAGCTCTTTGTGAAAACGTTTGATTACCAAGATGGCAAGACTTACCCAGACTACGGGTGCAACTGCGAATTTTTCACCATGCCCGGCTTCCTCGAAGTGGAAAGCCTGGGACCGATGACACGCCTCGACCCCGGCCACAAGGTCGACCACCGTGAGACCTGGTTCCTGTTCGACAAGGTTGAACTGCCCGAAAGCGAGAAACCGCTGCTGGCGGCCTTGAAACCCTACCTTAAGGAGATCCAATGAAAGTCGATCCTGCTCTCGTTCCCTTTAAAACCCTGCCCGGTGGGGCCAAAATGCCCATAATCGGCATGGGTACTTTTGGTTCCGACAGTGTTTCAGCGGACACCGTGGCCTCGGCCGTCTATGAAGCCGCCGGTCTGGGATACCGCCATTTTGACTGCGCAGCCGTTTATGGCAACGAGCGGGAAATTGGCGGAGCTCTGGCGAAAATCCAAAAAGAAGGCGTCCGGCGTGAGGATCTGTTTATCACCTCCAAACTCTGGAACAACAAGCATAAGGAGGCCGATGTCGTACCGGCCTTCGAGAAATCACTGAAGGATTTGGGGCTGGCGTACCTCGACCTGTACCTCATCCATTGGCCCTTCCCCAACCACCACGATCCGGGTGTGGATGTCCATGCCCGGGCCAACGACGCCAAGCCCTTCGAGCTCGAGTCCTACCTCAAGGTTTGGCGCAAGCTGGAAGACCTGGTCGACAAGGGCCTGGTGCGCAACATCGGAACCTCGAACATGACCATTGCCAAATTCGAAGCGTTCCTGCCCCACGCCCGCATCAAGCCTGCTGTGAACCAAATGGAACTCCACCCCCATCTGCAGCAGCAGCAACTGTTCGACTACGTGGTGAAATCCGGTATTCAACCCGTAGGCTTCTGCCCCGTGGGATCACCGGGCCGCCCTGAACGCGACCGCACACCCGAGGACACGGTGGATATGGAAGACCCTGTGGTTGTCGAGATTGCTAAGAAGCATGGTGTGCATCCTGTGGCCATCTGTCTGCGATGGGCTCACCAGCGAGGCCAGATTCCCGTTCCTTTCTCGGTCAAACAGACCAACCTGCTGGCAAACCTCAAGACAGCGCTGGGACCTCAGCTTTCGGAAGCAGAAATGTCGAAGCTTTCCAAAATCGATAAAAACTGCCGGCTGGTAAAGGGCCAGGTGTTTCTCTGGAAAGACGGCCAGACCTGGGAGGATCTCTGGGATCTGGACGGGAAGATCAAGAAGTAGCCGATGGGGGGAAGGAAAATCGTGTTACCATGGACAGATGAGACACGAACTTCCCCTCAATAACGGTTGGAAGACTCTGCCCCGCCCACCCGTTGAGTTTCTGCAACCTGACTTTGACGACAGCGGCTGGCAGACCGTCCGGCTGCCTCATACCAACCTGGAACTCCCCCTGGACAATTTTGATCCGGCATCGTTCTGCTTTGTTACCGGTTACCGGCGGGTGTTGACGTTTGATCCAGCTTGGTCGGGTCAAAGAGTTTTTGTGGTTTTCGAGGCCGTTATGGCCCGAGCCGAAGTGTGGCTTGACGGTATTTTCGTTGCCGAGCATTGTGGCGGTTATACTCCCTTTGAGGTGGAAATTTCTGCCGAGGTTCTCGCTCAGGGCCAGGCTTTGCTGGCTGTTGTGGCAGATGCCGAAGAAGCCCCTGACATTCCACCCTTTGGGCACGCTGTGGATTATCTGACCTACGGGGGAATCTACCGTGAAGTGCATTTGGAAGTCCGCCCTGCGCGTTACCTTGCCACTCTGACGCTCGAAACACCGGCACTGAATCGAGGCCATCCCCGCGTGCAGGGGTTTCTCTATCTCGATGCACCCTGGACCGGTGAACTGCCGCTGGTGGGAACTGTGCGCATCTGCGACCATCAGACAGGAGAAGAACGGGCCAGCGGAGCCGTTGGTTGGGCGCCGGGAGACCGTCAATCTCCCTACGAACTGGAGGTTCCCGGTGCCTTGCTGTGGGCCTTGGACTCTCCGGTTCTTTACGACTTGGTGGTCGATACCGATGAAGACCGTCTTGTAAAAACCTTCGGCTTCCGGCATGCGGAATTCCGCCCCGAAGGCTTTTTTCTCAACGGTCAGCCGGTCAAACTGCGGGGACTCAACCGCCACCAGAGTTGGCCCGTTGTCGGGTATGCCATGCCAAGACGTGCCCAAGCAGCCGACGCCGATCTGGTGAAGTTCACGTTGGGCTGTAATGTCGTCCGCTCGTCCCACTACCCGCCCAGCCGACATTTTCTCGACCGGTGCGACGAAATTGGTCTGCTGGTCTTTGAAGAAATCCCTGGGTGGCAGCATATAGGCGGCACCCTATGGAAGCAGGTGGCGCTGCAGAATGTCGAAGAGATGATCGTCCGTGACCGCCACCGGCCCAGCGTCATTCTCTGGGGTGTGCGCATCAATGAATCCGCCGACGACGACGAATTCTACCGGGCCACCAATGCCCTGGCGCGACGTCTGGACCACCGGCCCACCGGCGGGGTGCGCAACTTCGCTGGCAGCCGCTTCTTTGAAGATGTCTATACCTACAATGACTTTGTGCACAACGGTTCCAATCAGCCCCTCGAGCCTCGTTCCAAAATCGCCCGCGCCAAAGTGCCCTACCTTGTCACCGAACACAACGGGCATATGTTCCCTACCAAAAAAGCGGACACCGAGGCCCGCCGGGTAGAACACGCCCTTCGGCATGCCCGGGTACAGAATGCAGCAGCCGCTGACTCCGGAATCAGCGGGGCGCTCGGTTGGTGCCTGGCCGATTATGGCACCCACGCCGACTTTGGGTCCGGCGATCAAATTTGCCATCACGGTGTTGTCGACCAGTTCCGCTGCTTCAAACCTGCCGCTGCCTTTTGTGCCAGCCAGCGGGACGCTTCTGCTTTTGGGGAGGTGGTCAGCCGCCTTGCCATTGGCGACCATGATGCGGCCGTCCTCAAAGCCCTCTGGGTGTTTACCAACAGCGATGAGGTGAGGGTCTTCACCGGCAATCTGTTTGTTCAGACCTTTTATCCCGACCGCAAGAGGTTTTGCGGCCTGCCCCATCCGCCGGTGCTGGTGGATGATCTGATCGGAAACGCCATCGAAAACGAACCGGGACTCAACCGTGGTCAAGCCCGTACGGTCAAGGCCTTTCTGCAGGCGTATCAACGCAGGGGTGGCATGCCCTCCCTTAGGTATCTCGTACCGATGTTCTGGGTCATGTTCCAAAAGAAATGGAAAACCACCGATGTCTATGACCTGTACACCAGGCATATCGCCGGATGGGGAGCCGGGGCCAGGAGCTACCGCTTTGAAGGATGGAGCAGGGGCACCAAGGATTGGGAACAGACCCTCGGACCAACCCATGCCGCCCGCTTGGAACTCACCTGTGATACTACCGAGCTCGTTGAGGGCATAACTTGGGATGTGGCACGGGTCGAAGTCCGGTTGCTCGACACTCATGGCAACGAGGTCTGGTACGGTGCGGCTCCTGTCACCCTCGAAGTTGAGGGGCCCCTTAACCTTCAGGGCTCCCCTTGCCGGCCTCTCACCGGGGGTTCAACCGCCTACTGGCTTACCACCACCGGAGAAAAAGGAACCGCCAGGATCAGGGCCCGCACCGACCAGTTTGTCAGTGAGACGGCCCAGGTGACAGTGCGTTGAAATCGGGGTACCCGCAGGTCGGATCGACAGGACTGGTTCCGAGAAACGGGCTGGACCCCACAAGCTTCTCGACGACGGCCTCAACCACCGCTTCAGTCGCTAAGTAAGCGTTCACCAGCGTGCCCACGTAGGGAACATCCTGGAGGTGGTAGGGACTGGCGAAGGAAAGGAACACCGTGGGAATCTCGTGAACAAATTTGGGGAGATCAAAGACAAAGGGAGCTTTCCACCACAGTCGTACAGCCGTCTGATCGCTGGCGACGGGGACGTGGGCCAGCCAGATGGCAACGTCGGTTTCCGCCTGCTGTTCCGCCACTGACCGCAAAGGCCGTGCACGGTCGGCTTCTTCGGAAGGGACGGTCACTTCGAAACTGTGAGCCGTCAAAGCCCGCACGAAACAGTCCGTCAGGGACGCCCCGTTGTCCATTGAGTCGCTACCCACCAGACGGACGCGTACCCTGCGTGTCTGTGTGGAACGAAGCGGCAACAGTCCTTGGTGATCTCTGACCAGGGTCACGGCCTTCTGAGCGCAGGTTTTAGCCCATAAACGATGCTGGGAACAACCGACAACCTCAAGACCGGGACGCTCGGCTTTTTCGGACAACCGCAGCGCTGCCTTGAGGGCCAGTATGCGAGTCACAGCCTCGTCAAGCCGGTTTGCCGAGACGGTGCCGTCAGCGATGCCCTCCATCAAATAGGCGAAGTCCTCCTGCACATTGTTGGGAAACAGGAACACATCGCATCCGGCGGCAACAGAAGCAGGCACGGCACGTCGTCGGGGCATAGCCTGGGTGAAACCGGCCATGATGGTGGCATCGGTGGTGATGACGCCGTTGAAGCCCAGCTGCCCTCTCAGCAGTCCCTGCAGCAGCTCGGGTGACAGGGATGCCGGCAACTTCGAAAAAGCTGGCAGCAGTATATGGCCCGCCATCATGGAGAGGACACCCTGCTCAATCACGGCTTTGTACACCTGCCCGAAGCTTTGATTCCATTCCTGGGCTGTCAAGGTGTTCACCGTGGGGTGCAGGTGCTGGTCACGGTCATCGACTCCATCGCCGGGAAAATGCTTGGGACAAGCAGCAATCCCCCTGGCTTGAAGGGCCTGAATGTACTCGCATGCCAGCTGACTGACCCGCTGAGCATTACTGCCGAATGTTCGCGTCATTGCGATGGGGTTGCGGAAGTTCAGTGCTAGATCCACCACAGGGCCGAAGGACCAGTTGCAGCCGACGGCAGCTCCTTCGAGGGCGGCAACCTCTCCGAGCAGATAGGCCTGGTGAGAATCCCCGGCTGCCGCCACCAACAGCGGATTACCAAAGGTGGTGCCATCGGTCGCTACCCCGGAACCCCCGTCTTCCAGGTTGGCTGCTTTCAGCAGCGGAATCCGACTCAAACGGTCAAGTGCCTGATGGCGGGCCAAAACAGCCGCGGCAGGCCCAGGTCGGAACAACACTCCGCCAGGCTGCAGAGTCCGGATCAAGTCCTCAAGTTCCGATTCAGAATAGAGCCCCCCCAGAAGGCAGAACAGCTGGCCGGCTTTGGTTGGGGTATCCATGGAATTGAGGGTGGTATTGACCCAATCGATTTGCTGGTCACTGAGAAAGAACGGCGAGGCCTTCAAGTTCATGTGGTCAACTCCGTGCCGTGTGGCGCTTAAGAAAGGCGAACACCCGAGCGACGTTGGGAGGAGTACGAAAATCGTCAGTCGCGTGGCCGGCCCCTTCGATCAGCTCCAGTTCCACCCTGCCTGGACCACACACTTCCTCGATCCGCCGGGCAAAATCCCGCGACAGCTGCCAGGGAACAATGGGGTCTCTGGTTCCGTGCTGGAGCAAAGTCGGGGGAGCTTGATTCGTGATCCATGTTTCCGGATTGGCCTGGCGGACCAATTCGGTAGCCTCCGGGACGGCCCTACCAAGAAGAAGGGATTCGGGGGAGTCGGCCAAGGCATGATCAGGAACCGGATACCCGTCCTGAGCCAGGTACGGGTCCATCCGCGAGAAGTCTGTTGGGCAGTACCAGGCGACAAGGGCCCTCACGAGTGACGGAGCCCTCAAGCCGGCATGACAGGCCAGATGGGCCCCCGCCGACTCGCCCCAAAGCACCACCCGTTCGGTATCAAACCCCCAGAAAGGGGCATTGGCATGGGTCCACCGTACAGCCGCACCCACATCGTCCACCGGCGCAGGAAACAAGGCCTCACGGCTGAGGCGGTAATTCACCGAGACGACAGCCCAGCCTTGCGCCAGGCCTTTGAGAGCTGGCCCCACCTGCAGGTCACCCTTGTCGCACATCATCCATGCACCACCGTGAACATACACAATGGTCGGCCACGGTCCCTCACCTGGCGGCAAGTAAACATCCACCTTTTGGAATACCGATTGAGTTCCGTAGGGCACGTCTTTCCAGTAACGGGAGATTCCGGTCAGATCGACGGGAGGAAGGACATAAATGCCGTTGGGACCGTCGGGACTGTTGGGATCAGGCACGGCGGCTCACCTTGCTCAAGCCTTCTTTCTGCAGAAGGTCAAACCCAACGGCGAGAAGAAGGACAAAACCCTTCACGATATACTGGGCGTAGGTGTTCAACCCCACCAGCTGCATACCATTGCTCAGCACGCCCAGGATAAGAACCCCGGTGACCAGACCCCACATTTTCCCTTCTCCGCCCTTGAACGAAATACCACCGAGCACCGCCGCCGTCATCGCCGTGAACTCCGTTCCCGGGCCTGTTGCCGAGGCTGCCGAACCCGACCGGGCAAACAACACCAGCGCGGCAATCGAGGTGAAAAACCCGCACAGCGAGAAGACCAGCATTTTCACCTGGTTGACGTTGACACCGGACAGGCGGGTGGCTTCCTCATTGCTGCCGATAGCGTAGATATGGCGGCCAAACCAGGTGAAGTTGAGAATAAAACTGGCGGCTCCGACGCTGAGCACCATCAGGATGACACTGAAGGGAATCAGATCGAAAACGTAGCCCTGGCCGATGTACTTAAATTCGGCGGGCAGGTTCAAAATCACACTTTGATTGCTGATGATGTACGAAAGCCCCTGAAAGATCGTCATGGTGCCCAGAGTAATGATCAGAGTATGCACTTTGAGCTTGACCGAAGCCCAGCCGTTGAAAACCCCGAGAAGGGTTCCCGTGGCCAAGCCCGCCAGGATGGCCACCGGCAGGGGCAGTCCCACCCATTTAAGCAGGGCGGCTGTCGTTACGCCTACCACTGAAATCAGGTATCCGATCGAGAGGTCCATTCCCCCCGAAATCATGACGAACGAGAGTCCCACTGCGGCAATAATGACGTAGGACTGCTGGACAAAAATATTGGTCAGGTTCTGTTGGGTCAGAAAGTAGGGGCTTAGGAACGAGAAAAAAATCACCAAGCCGAAAAGGACAAGAATAATGGCGTACTTTTGAATGTGTTTCATACGGATGCCTCCGGGTTTTGGCCGCCTGAGGCCAGTTCAAGAACAAGATGTTGAGAGAAGTGGGACTTTTCGACCGTACCGGCCAGGCGTCCTTCATGGATGACGAGAATCCGGTCAGACATCCCTAAAAGCTCCTCCATGTCCGAAGTGATCATCAGAATGCTGATGCCCTGCTCGGCCAAGTGGACCATAAGTTTGTAAATTTCGTGACGCGCCCCGACATCGATACCCCGCGTGGGCTCATCGAAGATCAGAATGCGGCTGTCGGTAGCCAAGGTCTTGGCCAGCACAACCTTCTGCTGATTGCCGCCTGACAGATTCTTGACCCGCTGTTCAAGATTTGGTGTTTTGATTTTGAGCAGGTCGTGGAAGCGGGTCGCCAGGGCTTTCTCAGCCTTGCGCTTGACCAGCAATCCAGCCGACAAACGGCGCAGGTTGGCAAAGCTGATGTTCCAAGCTACGGACATATCGAGAAAGCATCCCTCTTCTTTTCGGTTTTCAGGGATCAGTCCAATACCGTGCGCAATGGCATCCCGGGGGGAACGGATGGAAACAGACTTTCCTCCGACCAGAATTTCACCGCTCTCCAGCGGGACGGCCCCAAACAGCACCTTGGCGAGTTCCGTTCGTCCGGCACCAACCA
>JFJP01024024.1_pt1 | contig 29332 bp, 38 predicted proteins | sample 431651 | NCBI WGS metagenome assembly JFJP01 (sample SAMN02602958, study PRJNA72255) | Microbial mat metagenome, whole genome shotgun sequencing project. | biome: fresh water; feature: sink hole; material: water; isolation source: purple microbial (photo- and chemosynthetic) mats found in... | reverse complement strand
TCCGCACCAACTACAAAGCCCTATTTTAGGCAATTTCAAAGCTTTTTCTTCAATCAAAAAAATCCAAAGTAACACTAAAATAACACTTTTCAAAATCACTCTTCGTATTTTCACTGTTATTGCAACACTTTTTTAACCAAACAATTTTACAATTTCGACATTTCAAGTTTTTACGGGATTGATATCAAAAGTAATGAGGAAATTATTGTGTGTGATGTTGAGAAAAATCCTTACTGGAAAGAGGAATTAGAGGTAGTTAAAGAAGGTAATTATAGTTCTATCGAAGAATTCAATCTCAAAATGTATGAAAAAACGGATGATCCGAAATACTTACCTGACACTGCAAAAGATGTTTTTGTGTTTTGAGAAAGTTTAACGTGTTAAACAAACATGAATTCTTTTAATGGCTCATAATTACCGTTATCTGCCTCTTTGAGTGAAGAAATATAATCAGCTCTTACGGAAGATACTTCCGTAATATTTCCACCCCAAGAAAGTGATGGGTATCCAATTTTTAACAGCCATAAGTCCGTTGCAAGCCGTGCCCATCTGCCGTTACCATTTGGGAAAGGGTGTATCTTTACCAATGTATGATGAAGTCGTGTGGCAGCATCACGATAGTCCCACTCTTTTTCCCAATATTTTAAATCATCTTGCAATTGATAGAGTCGTTGATGAATCATATTTGCTTCAACACCAATGGACGTTTGAGTATTTCGAAAATCACCTGCCCAACTCCAAACATCACCGAACATTTCTTTATGCAATTTTCGTAAAAAGCTTAGATCAAAAATAACTTTTTTTAGAGAGGAAGGGTTGAGCGTGTATTTGATGTAGGCTTTGAGGATATTTTGCGCTTCGGCATCATCGAGTTGGGCACGAGTCGTAATCTTTTTGAGTTTTAACCCTGATATATCATCGAGGGGAGTTTCCCCTTCTTTATCAAATGTTATCATGCCCATACTTGCGATTTTGGCATTTTAGAGATCATTGCTTTGGCTTGGGTGAGCATTTTACGTTGCGTATCATCTCTGGGTGTTTGATTTTCAAGTGTAGAAGTCTGAATTACTTTATTTACAATCTCATGGGCTTTCTTATCAACCTGAGCTTGATAGAGAGCTTTTGGAGAGTGTTGCGGTTTGATAGTAATTTCGCAATCCAATGCAACGGCTATTTTATCAAGCGTATCCAATGAGATATCGTGTCCTGCAAATGCTCGTTTTACTGTGGCTATGCCTACTCCTGCACGGGATGATATGGCTTCATAAGGAATAGAAAGAGCCTCTTTTTGCTTCTTGAGTTCGGAGAGTATAAGTGCTTTAAACATCTTGACTTCTTTATAGTATCATAAGTGATACTTTATATTTTTACTATCATATCATAAGTGATACTATTTGTCAAGTAAACTCTTTTGGAGATAGGTAAATCGTGAATTCCATCTAACCATAAAGGTGTCAGTCAATACACTTTCATATCAGATAAAAAGTGAGAAACTTATGGGAAACTTAATTAAAAAATTTTCAAACCTCTACACTTCCTACAAATGTGGGCTTAGAGGGCGAAGCCAATCATCAAAACAGACCCTATTTAATGAAAAATTGACATTGTGGCAAATATAAAATTTTAGTAACTACGTTATTAAATATAAGATATAATCCTTATAGATTAAATACAAAGAAAAGGATATTAGATGTTAACCTATGGTGTAACCGATATTCAAAATAAACCCTCCTTAATGAAAATAATGGATGTGGCTGAAATCATCGATCGAAGAGCCCATACTACAGTGGGATATTTCATCTCATCCAAATATGAAAAATTCATTCTGCCCGTTATCGAAAAGATCGATCGGGAAGAGAAACTCGCAAAACTGCACAAACTGAAAAACCATCAAGATTTAGAATTTGCAGAAATCGGAGTCGATGATGGAATTAAATAGAGGTGATATTGTTATCGTCAATCTTTATCCCAAAAAAGGTTCTGAAGTAGGAAAAATCAGACCTGCCATCATCATCTCTGACGATGACGAAAACGCTATTTTAGATACGGTCATTCTCATGCCACTTTCAACGGATCTTATTGATAATATGGACCCTTACCGAATGAGACTTCCTGCACGAGAAGGTCTTAAAGAAGATTCGGATATTTTAATCAATCAAATACGCGCACTTTCAAAAACCAGAATAAAAGAGAAAGTTGCCAAACTTACATCCTCTGAATACGACTCTGTGATTCAAAATCTTTGCAAAAACTTTTAATAAGGAAGTCTTACCGACTCTATCGATACAATTACACCATTCGAGCAACCTGTGAACCCTGGAATATCTACACAAATGTGCATCAACACTTCGGAATATCTTTCATCGGGATGATGTAAAATTTAGCTTTTGTTGGAAGAAGGTTCCATCCCTCTTTTTCGATAAATTCAAACTCTAGCGTGCGTGGTTCAAACGAACTTTTAAATGAAAATGTTATCCCCTGATTCTCTTTTTCGGTTTTATACGGTTCTGTTTTAGTGGGGAGATCTTTTTGGCTTCCAGTATATTGCCAAACCCCTGTTTTTCCTTTTGGATTTCAATGTCACGACTACTGGGCTATGAGGATGGTTTTCAAATTCTTTGCCATGATGGGAAAAATTTAACAAAGACAACACACTCCGCACCAAAGAGGACTTAGACGCTCTTTTTACACAGGGGTATGGTTTGCAAAAAGAGGACGAGGTCATACTTTATTACACAGGCGGACTTGAAGCCTCCATGAACTGGTACATCCTCTACCAAAACATGGGACTCAAAAAAGCAAAAATCTACGACGCCTCCATGAAAGAGTGGGGCAACAAAAGTGACACACCTCTCACAAAATTTCAATGGGAAAGGTTCAACCAAAACAAATTTTAAGCCCTTTTTTATAGGGCTTCTTTGTATGCGATAAGATCATCAAGCTCTTGTAGAAAATCGCATCCTTCCATCGCACACTCCTCTCTCATTTCTCTAATAGCACTCAATGTTAAGTAGCCTCCGGAATATGTCCCTGAACAAAAATTACCATCTGTCCATTGTCCCGAGTAGATAGTCCCATCAAATACATCTCCAGAAATTGTAAGATGCAATGTCTCCCCCGTGATTTTTCCATCAGAGACTGTGCCTGCGTAAAGGTATCCATTTTGATCTACGAGCCTTTGGTCCTCATCTCCCACATCTTCAAGACAAAATCCACTTTCTTCGTCTCCCGTATAGTTGACGGAGGTAAGAACTCCTCCATAAACATCGACATAAGTAGGAACACTTACTTTTCCTTTGAGCACTATTGTAGAGATACTGCTGCTGTCTGAACGAGAAACAGCGATAGTAGCGTCTTTGTCTAAAACAATGACATTCCAAGAGAGAGTTCCATTGGCAAAGAGTGTTTGTGTAGCTGATGTGAGACTTGCATTTGTTGGGGTTGCTGTAACTATCACAGAACCGGTAACTCCTGTGATGGCAGCACTTACGCTATAAGTCACACTATCTGCCGTTTCGCTCACTTTTACAAAACTGAGCTGGGTAGATTTTTCTACCGCTTTTGGTTCAAGTTCGACAAGAAGATTATCATCAAGATAGGGGACGACATTTGTGATGGTATGGTCTATCTCCTTGCCATTTGTGATCATCACATCCATTGTGTCAAATTTATAATCATCATAAATTTTGAGTACACCGCCTGCCTGATTGGGATCAGTTTCATTCTCTTTTTCGGTTTCAACAATGTCGTAAGATTGTGATGTTACATACTCTGGAACGCTTATGATATTGTCATTTCCGTCTCCATCTCTTTTGGCAATATCATTGACAATAGCATTGGTAGAATCTTCAAGTTCAGCCACACTTATCTCATTAATACCCTCTTTTGAAATTTTTTCTATAATCTCTTTTGCTTGAACTATCTGCATAGCCGTTGGCTCGATAGGTACTTCAACTTTCTTTTGGGAGACAGCTGAAGCACTGACATGTTTGTTGACCAAACTGAGCGGGTCTGTTGATGTAACCGTTGTAGCAATATCAAAAGCGGCACCGATATATTTGTTGGGGATGAGATTTCCGACCGACCCTGTCACTCCCGTCACCCCAGTTACAGTACCCTCTACGGCTACTTCACCCATAGTAACTGCTGTCTCCACCATCTTTGTGCGTGCACTCTCTAAAACTTCTGCTTGAACTATAGAGTTTTCTTGTGCGTACTCCAAGCTTTCACGACTAATAGAGTTGAGCTGGTTGATGGTGATGCTTTTTACTTTATCGTTGATCTGCGACAATGAAGCATCATCACTTATCTCAATACCGCGATCTTTAAACATTTTGACCACGGCAGAGCGTCCATCTTCAGATGAAGCAAGATTATTGATGTTGTTTTTACCATTTTCAGTTATTGCATTTGCAGATTTTTTATAGAGATTATATGCACCATACGCAAGGAGTCCAAGACCAACTGCTGTAGTAAAAACGATACGATTATTTGGAGTAATACTCCTTGACTGAGTGTATGCTGTCCCATCAAGGGTGTCAAGGTTGATGCTGCTGATGAGCAAGCTACTTGAGTGTTTGGCAAGAGTCATCATCGATTCATCATAACTTGTTGCAAGAGAGAGGAAAGTCGGATCACTCGGTTGAATATTCTCCATCCTTGCCGCCAAATCCACAATACCATTATTTTGCAAAACAAGCTGCGAACTCTCCTCTAAACTTTGCGACAATTGCTCATGATACTCATCTGCTGCGATTTTATTTTGAGCATCATCAGCAGATAAAGTCACAAAAACAGACGCACTAGGTACAGGGTCACTCGTGCTAGCCGCACTTCCCCCGCCACCTCCGCTACATCCGCCTAAAATAAGCATCGTTGATAAAGCTATTGAAATTGGAGCTCTCATGGTATATTCCTTATGTTAAAATATCTTATTATGATAGCACTTTATCCTCTAAAAATTTCAAACAAAGACTTCCAGTTTCACTCAAAAACTTCTGTGCATAAGCCTTCATTGTTCTACTAAATCAATTGCTTTATCTGTTAAATAAAAAGTTTCTATCCCATCATCACTCAGGCTCATGCATTCACCTAAAAAACCTGCTTCATAAAGGGTAGCTATTGCTTTATCAACTACATCTTTCTCTAAACCGATATATCCAGCGATATCTTTAGCATCATACACATTATAATTATCTTCATCACTGAGATTATAGATAGCTTTCATCACACTTCTAATAATTTGGTTCATGATTTCTCTTTTAAAATATTGATTTGCTTTTGCCAAACAATTTTTTGTAACGGATGCAAGTGAATACTATCTATCCATTTTTCAAATTCATCGACATAATGCAGTTTTATATCATGATGCAATTTTTGTACTTGTTCACACAGCCTCTCTAAATAGGCTTTAGCCTGCTCAATATTCAAGTTTCTAATTGGCTGCAATCTACGTTTGATGCCATTTAACAATCTCTCATCACTTCTCTTGGACGCAATATTTAAAAATATTGAAGCCCAAAGAGGACTAGCATATATCTCATTCCAAATGCGTCCATTGATCATCTGGTCGTAAGCTAAATCAAAAAAAATCGGATATTTTTGCAATACACTCACCAACTCTTCAAAGTCATCATCAATCATAGCTCGAAAAAGCATTCTACTTCTATTTCTTATTTTTTGTCTTAAAAAATCACGCTTGATTACCTCGGGATTTAGCAGCGTAAAACGCTCTAATGCACCAAGTCTTGAGTGGTTAAAGCCCATGATAGCAACACTTGTATCTTCATCCGCTACCTGATGTGGGTGTGAGCCAGAGGGACGATAAAACGCCCATTCTAAGCGGGCTTCAACATCTTTATGATGTAAATATTTTTCATCACCTTTTTTTTCATACTCCTTCTCATTTTGAAGCTCTTCGATCTCTTCTTTATAACTTAACTCATGCATATTCTATCTACTCTACATATCAAAATAAAACACATCGCCATACGCTTCAAATCTTTTCATATTCTGTTTCTCACTCACTAAAAACAGAGTATTCATGGGAGGCGCACTCTCGATTTTAAAAAAGCCATCACTTAAAACTATCAATGTTGACTCCATCTCACTTGCACGGTTTAAATATTTTACAACAGGTTCAAAAAGCGTTCCTCCATTTCCTTTTTCAAACATCACAACAGGGTTCATCTCTTGTGCATCATATGTTAGAATTTTCTCAACAGCAACACTCTCATCAAAGGGAATCACGGTAACTTTAAAGTCACTACGCATTCTAAGAACTGAATCTATAATGCCTAAAAACTTTGCAAAAGTCTCTTTGTTTATACTCATGGACCTATCAAGAGCTATGATTAAATTGAGACGTTTCTGCTCTTGTGTGTAACCAGGCAAGTAGATATTTTGATGGATAAATCTGCGATTGGGTCTTGAAAAATTACTTTGCTTGTCAAAGAAACTTTTCATCATATATGTGTGCAATAGTGTCTCTAAATCAATTTTTGGCGCGATAATTTCATGGATTGCCTCCAAAAAAGAGGAGGGAATATTGCCTTGTTTTTTTGCTGCGCCCATGGCTTGAACGATGAGGGTATCTATCTCTTCTTGAGCTGAGTCTGTCTTAGCGACATTTTCGATAAGGTCAAGTTTTTGCTCTTGAGGGTTTTCATCATCTGGTGTTTCTTTCGTATCTTGGGCTTCCTGATAAAGAATATTATAAATTTCTTCAACACTTTTATTGCAAAATTTTTCCAGCATAACTTCATTCTCAGGTCTCTCACCAATCAGCTCAAAATCGCCAAGCAACAAGTTTATAGCTATATCACTGCTGCGATTCCAGATGCTGTGGTCTCTGCCACCCATTCTAAATGGATGCTTGAGTAAAATATGAAGAAGGGTGTGTGCATATATATATTTCAGCTGTTGCTCACTGAAGGTGTCCGAGAGAGTGGCATCTACAAAAATAGCCGTGCCATCAGTCTCAAAAGCTTCATGGCTATTTTTTCTAAAATGGATAGGCAAAGAGAGCGCCATAACACTTAAAAATGGGTGGTCAAAAAGAAACTGCACTCTTATTTTTTCTAAAGCGATAAGAAATTTAGATGATATATTCGCCATACTTAGCCAACCACAGTTCAAAAGCACTATAAGTTGCTATTGATTCATCTTTTATGATGATATCTTTTATCAGCATGACACTAAATTCTCGCGGCAGCATCTCACCAAATACAAATAGATGTTTCTTATGTTTCTCAGAGCCGTCAAAGTATTCAACGAGTGCAGAAACAAGAGCATATAAAAGAGCTGGCTGATTTTTAATCTCTGGATAGTCTCCATCATAAATTGCTAAAATATCAGGCAGTTCTTCATAAACTTTTACGTATGAGACAAACTCCATGCCTGCGCTATACCCTACTGTTCCGTAAATGATTGAGGAGATACTTTTTATATCCTCTTTTGCTTTTAAAATACTAGAGAGCATGTGATAACTTCTAGGTGTTGCAAAGGCAGGATTTGCATCGTCTTCTACAACTGGTTCGGTTGAGAGCAAATCTGGGCGAAAACTTAAAAAACCGATTATAAAAGGATGGAGTCCTGCTTTAATAGCAAAAAGTTTAAAATCCTCAAATCGAGCCTGAACATGCAGATGGACCATGCGATTTGCCAAAGGTGTCGGCATACGAAACACAACGCCTCTGTCACTCATACGGTTACCCGCACATATAATTCTCCACCCCTTAGGCAAAATGTATTCACCCATTTGTCTGTTTAAAACAAGCTGATAAATTGCCGCTTGAACCGAAGGAGGAGCAGCATTGAGTTCATCTAAAAATAAAATTCCCTTAGAGTCCCTATCTTTTGGGAAAAAAACAGGCGGCATCCAAACTGTTTGATTATCTTTTATAGATGGCACTCCGCGTAAATCAACTGGATCCATTTGCGAAAGACGCACATCAATAAGTTCTAAATTATTTTTTCTTGCTACATCTGCAACGATATACGACTTCCCAATTCCAGGGCTACCGTGGATAAAAAGGGGTGTGTTGGTACGTAAGAGTGTCTCTATATGTGTATACAATTCTGTAGTAGAGACCGAAGGTGTTCTCACGCACTTATCTCACTTAAAATACATTGAAAACAACTCTCTTGGTCACTACAATTTTCACAAGCTGGAGCAACAGCGTTAATAGACTCGTACAAGTATTTTTTCCAGAGTTTCTCTTTTGGCTTATGTTTGGCTAAAGAGGTAAAATTCTCCATCATAAACTTTCCCATTTCTATTCTGCTTTTAAAACCCATATCTTGATAGAGATGATTCATCTCGAGTGATGTTTTTGCAACCTTCTCGGCCAAGACCTCTTTAGCAAATGAACTTGAAGCATTCATGACTAAAAGATTTTTAAGATCTTCATACATTTTTATATGTTCTTTTTTCATATCTCCATCTCCACCATTTTTCCCATGGCTATCTCTGCAACTTCTTGACCAAAAAGAACACAACTTTCAAGCTCCTCTTGTGTGGGGATAAGTTTGATTTTTAAAGGAGGAACAGGGAGTCTAAACTTTAACCAACGCATTCGGTCATGAAGCATCTCGGGAGCTTCACCCGTCCAGCCATACGAACCAAAAGCAGCCCCGATTTTACCATTGCTCTCTAAAAAAGCCATACATGAAAGGAGGTCCCATGCAGGTTTTACCGCATCTCCGTTAATAGTCGGTGAGCCCACTATAATCGCATCAGACTCTTCAAGCAAATCAATCATATTGCGCTCATCTAAAGAAGCTAAGTCATACATGCTTGCGACAACGCCTTCAACTGAGTCTGCACCCTCTGTGATTTTTTTTGCCATCTCTTGCGTGTTGTCATAACTAGACATGTAAAAAACACAAATCATTTTTTGACCAAACTCATGTTTTCTAAATTTTGCCTCACTGCTCCACTGGGCATACTTATCTATATAATATTGAGGGTTTGAACGTAAAATTGGACCATGCAAGGGGGCGATAATATCGATATTAAATTTGGAATAAAGTTTGAGAGCTTGACGAACATAGAGTTTAAACGGACGCATAATATGGTCATAGTAGTACTTAAAAGCATAAGAAAAATCGCCAACTTTATCATCAAAAAGTCTCTCATCATAATAGTGACTTCCAAAAACATCCCCACTAAATAAAACTTTATCTTCATGCAAATAAGAGCTCATCGTATCGGGCCAATGTAAAAATGGTGTACTTAAGAACTCTATCGTTTTATCTCCAAGAGAGATTGTTTTTCCTGTGTTGGCCACCTCAAAAGCAATCTCTTTTTTGAGCAAACCTTTCAACATCATAACGGCTCGCCCTGAGATGATAAGCTGCGCACGAGGCGCTTTTTGCATCAACTCAACAAGCGCACCCGAATGATCAGGCTCAAGATGATGCAGCACAATATATTTGATTTCATCATACTTACACAGAAGCTCTAAACTATGAAAAAAATCTTCTGAGAACTCTTTTTTGACCGTATCCATCACAGCAACTCCCTCGCTTCCACGAATAAGGTAACTGTTGTAGGAACTGCCATTAGCCGTTTTCATAATAATGTCAAAAGTACGAATCTGCGGATCAAAAGCACCTATGAAGTCTACACTTGTCGATACTTTTGTAGTTTTACTCAACATTAAAAACCATACGAGATGACAATCTCGCCCTCATCAGCTTCAACGTTGCATTGACACATCAAACGAAGTCCTTCAACATTCATCGCTAAGATTTCTAATGCTTTTATCTCTTTATCATTTTTTTTATTTAAAAACTCCATACCCGACTTCACCCTTGCTACACATGTCAAACAATCTCCGACTCGACATCCAAATTCCATGGAAGCGCCAGTTTTCGTAGCAACATATCGAAGTGACTTAGTATTTGGTACTTTGACATTAATATTGTCATTTTCTAAAAAAATATTAACCATAAGCGCCCCTTTATTTTATATCGTGTCATACTGTCATCCAGTTCTCATGCGTATGCCCATGCCCCTTTTTGTTTGCTTTTGTAATATTTTCAATCGCTTCTATACATGCATCATAATTCACTTCATCTACAATCTCACTCACTATCTCTTTATGAGCGATAATACCTTCACGGTCAACGATAAATACTGCTCGCGCCAAACGGTCTTTTAGCTTCCCTTCACTGATTAAGAGACCGAATTTTTTAGCAAATTGGCGATCTGTATCTATAACAAATTGGACACCCTCTATAGACTCTTTGGATAAAAAGTTTTTGACAGATTCAATATCATCTGTCGTCACTATTATTGTGTCAATTTTTTTAAGATTTTTTACCAAGTCATTGATTTTTTTTGCACCCAAAGAGCATACCTCTGTTTTGAGTGATGGGATGGCAACAATAAACTGAATATTTGGAGCTATCATCCCTATTACATTTTTAGTCCCATCAAGCTTTGTAATTCTTGCTGCGGGTGCTTCATGACCGACTAATACCTCTTTTCCCATAAGCTCTGTTGGTATTCCATGTACTGTTATTTTCATTTTATTCCATTTACTATGATATATTATTTTGTATTGCAATTTTTGTTCTATTTTTATTTTTTATTTTGATTAAATTATATACATTATAATGCATAAAGACTATGTATAATTATTATAAAAAAAGTTGGAAAAAATGCCCAATCTCATAAAACTACCCGACAAAGAATCTTGCAAAACCTGTAAGCTGGCATTTTCTTACAATGAAATCAATATTTTATATGATATTGCCGTTATGTTGTCAAATAGCGTTGATGTCAAAGAGTGCATCGAAAAAGGGATGCGTACACTCAAGAGAAATCACTACCTTGAACGTTGTACTTTATTTATACTCAATGATGATTCATCCCTCCTTGAGTTACACTCGGCTATAGATATCACTCCGCAACAACAAAAAATGGCTACTTACAAAATTGGAGAAGGGGCAACTGGTCTTGCAGCTCAAAGTGCAGAGCCTGTTGTTATAGAAAATATCCATCAAAACATCAACTATCTCAATAAAATCGGGACAATCAATACAAAATCAATCTCCTATGTTGCTGTTCCTGTCATCCAAAAAAATGAAGTCATCGGTGTCATTTCAGCAAATATCCTTGAAACTTCCATGATGAACTTTGATGATATTGTTCATATGTTGACCATTGTTGGGTCGCTTTTTTGTGGCACTTTAGCAAGAGAAAAACAGTTTAGCAAAGAAAAAGAGACTCTTGCGGAGCTAAAAACATACTATAAAAATCAAGCCTTAAGTGAATACAAATTTGAAAATATCATCGGTAAAAGTACCAAAATGCAAATGATTTACAGCATGTTAGAGACGGTCTCTCCCTCAGATGCCACAATCTTGGTAAGAGGAGAAACAGGCACTGGCAAAGAGCTGATAGCTACAGCCGTACATAATCTTAGCAAACGAAATAACGGTCCATTTATCAAATTAAATTGTGCTGCTATTAGTGAAACGCTTTTAGAGAGTGAACTCTTTGGTCATGAAAAAGGTGCTTTTACTGATGCCAAAGAGGCTCGTAAAGGTCGGTTTGAATTAGCAGACGGCGGCACTTTATTTCTTGATGAGATTGGAGATATAACACCCGCTCTTCAGGTGAAACTCCTGAGAATTTTACAAGAGCAAGAGTTTGAACGAGTTGGCGGCAATAAAACCATCAAAACAAATGTTCGGCTTGTCGCTGCTACAAATAGAAACTTAGAAGAAATGGTCAAAAAAGGTGAATTTCGTGAAGATCTCTACTACCGACTCAATGTCATACCCGTCAATCTTCCTCCTCTTAGAGAGAGATATGAAGATGTGAAACTCTTAGTAGAGCACTACTTACATAAGTTCATGAAAGAGCATCGTAAAGAGATGTTCTTTTCCAAATCTGCCCTTGAGTCACTTCTTGATTATCCATGGCCTGGAAATATACGTGAATTGCAAAATACTATGGAGCGCATTGTTCTCATCTGTCCAAACGGCAATATTACACCTGAGATGCTCAATCATGTCTTGCCTTTTAATTATCAAAAAATGCATTTGTCCACGCAACGGGAGTCAACTCATCCTCTGCTTTCTAAGCAAACTCCGCAACCAATACCAACACCAGATGCGAATCAAGCGCCAGAAGTATTCACGAAGAAAAGTCTTCAAGAGATGGAACAAGCCTCTATCTTACAAGCTTTAATAGACAATCGGGGGATACAAACAAAAGCTGCGATACAACTTGGTATGACCGTCCGCCAGATAGGCTATAAAATAAAGCAGTATAAAATTAATTTTTAACCTTTTGAGTTAAAAACTCCATGTGGCAACCTTTAGTGATTGCCACGTGAGACAATCGTTGCGACAATCTCGTTAGGAAGCTTTTTGACACATGGTTTAATGTGCCACACATCTCCGTTGCTGAGGCTTACATTTCCGCCCCACTTCTCATCACTCTCAAACTCAAAACTCACTATAATCTCTTCCATATCTCTTTTAGCCAAATAAAAAATTACCTGTCCGTTCGCGTTTTCTCTTAACATTATCGTTGCCATTTTTTTCTCCTTTTATACTATTAATCACTCAAACGAACTCGTCCGTTTTTCCATACCTATTAACTAAATATTTTTTTAAGCTTGTACCATAAACCTGCATAGATGGGAGTTCCAAATGAGACCTTTAAGTAGCTATTGGTAATCTGTACCATAAAAGAGTCTACACTAAAGTTTTTATCATCTTTATTTGGATAATCATGGCGATAATGGACCCCTCTGCTCTCTTTTCTCTCGAGTGCACTAAGAATCATCGCCTCTGCAATAAGCAAAGCATTTTTAAACTCTAAGATGGATGCCAATTCAACATTATTATGTAAATCTTTGTTAATACAATGCATGCCATATTGACGCTCCATTAAATAATAAACATATTCCAATGAATCAAGGAGAGAATTTTCATCCTTAAACACTCCAGTATTTCGAAAAAGATGTTCGCCCAAACTTTTACGCATAGAATTAATATTATAAAGGCTATCGCCTTGCAATACAAGCTCTACTCTGCGTACTTCTAACTGAACATACGCATAATCAATTGGTTGGAATTCTCGTGTTTTTGCTTTTCTCGCAGCGGCAAGACCAGCCATACGTCCAAAGTATGCCCCCTCTAAAAGAGAATTGCCACCAAGGCGATTGGCTCCATGAACTCCCGTAGCAGCACACTCACCACAAGCAAAAACATTGGATAAATCAGTCGATGTGTCTTCTCTTGTCCAGATTCCACCTATGCTGTAATGAGCCGAAGGGGCTATTTCAAGGACCTCATTAACAAGATCTATATCAATACCAAGAGCCAACTTTTGCGCAGAGGGTAATTTTGTTTCTATCACCTCTTTGCCCAAATGTCGCACATCCAGATACACTTTATGTCCCGCAAGAATATGTTGAACAATTTCACGGGACAACTTATCGCGCGTCATGAGTTCATTTGTAAAACGCTTGCCCGTTTCATCTATTAAATGACCCCCTTCACCACGAGCTGCTTCACTCACAAGCGCTCCACTTTGCACTAATGTCGTAGGATGAAACTGAATAAACTCCATATTACTCAGCCGCATACCAGCTCGAAGTGCCGCAGCTATCACATCTCCTGAACTCTCTTGCGAATTTGTACTATACCCTCGAAAGATTCCCGCATACCCACCGCCTGCGAGAACTAAAGACTTGCAGGCAAAAGCCACAACTTGAGAATTATGACGCCTTAAAACAGTCACCCCCGACAATTCTCCTTTATATTTAGTAATATTGAGAAATTTATGATTTGAGAGGATGTGCACCCCCTCATTGCGACACGCAAGAAAAAGTGTTTGAACAATAGAAGCGCCCGTTTTGTCGGCTATATAACAGGTACGATTCGCACTTCCGCCACCAAATGGACGCTGTTGAAGATTCCCATTTTCATCTTCATCAAATTTCACTCCCATCTCTTTGAGTTCTGAAATGATATGAGGTGCTTCTTTGCACATCCCTTCTATTTTTGATATATGTGAAAGACCATCAGAACCTTTGACTGTGTCATCAACATGACGCTGTATTGAGTCATATTGGGCTAAATTTATTACTGCATTAAATCCACCCGATGCAACGGAAGAGTTTGAGCGAAACGGATTTCCTTTGGTTAAAACGGCAACATTTAAACCTGATTTTTTGGCATAAAGCGCTGCATATAAACCTGAGATTCCACTCCCAACTACTATGACGTCATACAACATGTTTCATCCCAAAAAGCCTATCCATATTTTCACGAGGTGGATTTGCAATATATGCCAACAACAAATTATCTTCCACATGCCGAGGGTTCACTGCTCCAAACAAAGCACTCATAACCTGACCTGTTCGGGCAAACTGCAGAGCACTTGCCACATCATTAAGTGCACTTGTTCCAAGCAGTTCGCCCACTTGAGCATCAAACTTTCTTTTAAAAACATTCGCCTGCAACAAAGAAGAAGAGACCATCAGTTTTAAACCATACCCTGAAACTGCTTGCATAAGCGTGTAGTATTTTCCATCAGGACCTCTCTGATTTGAGCAGTTATACGCTTCAGGTTTTCCTAGGTTATAAGGAGATTGCACATACTTAAAGTGATGATTTTTGCCGCCGACTTCTTCGGCGATTGCGACCATATCTTGGAGTGAGATGTATTCATCATGCGCTTCATGATATAAAAAACCATTCCAACATGCAATGCCATAGTTACAAATTTTCCCCTCTTTGACTAACTTTTCGAAAAGTTCAAACGCTTTTTTTACCCTTTTTTTGAGCGTTTTGTAGTCAATGTATCCCAATTGCATCTCGGGGTTATGTAAAAAAAAGATATCTATGGTTTCTAGTTGTAGATTTTTTAAAGATTGTTCGACACTCCAACGCAGATACGCAGGGGTCATGCAATGTTGGTCGACAAGAATCTCCTCTTTTGGAGAGAGTCCTTTCTCGATGACATTTTCCACAATCCATTCATAGGGATTTTCAGGAAAAGGAAAATCAAGCGGTAAAAATCCAGCTTTAGAGGTGATAACCAACTCTTCTCTTGAGGCTTTGCCCTCACTAAAAAGTTCCAAAAGTGCCTCACCAATCTCTCTTTCACTCGTTTGGTATCTGTAGTTTATAGCCGTATCTATGAGGTTTATCCCATTTAAAATAGCCATCTTTACAGAATCTTTATAGTTCACCATATAATTTTCTTCGCGGTAAGGTTCCTTGCGAAAAGTGCCAAGCCCTAGAGATGAAACAAAAACCTCGCCATCAAAACGATAGAAATCCTTGCTATATTTGGAAAACTGCTTTAGATATGAAAATGTCCCCTCTTTTGTAGCATGATTCATTATCTCACCACAACCTTGATGGGCGCTTTGAGTCTAAATTTTAACATGTCTTCAATACCAGCAAGTGTCGTCGTCGTATTCATCGAGCAACTCATGCACTCCCCTTGATACTTGATAAGCACATCAAAAATCCCCTCTACATGCTGAATATCGATTAGCTCAACATTTCCGCCATCAGCTTTGAGCGTAGGGCGAATAAACTCTTCTAAAATAGACTCAACAGCTTTAATTTTTTGCACCAAACTCATGGTCTCAAATGTACCATCACCCTTGGCTTCGATGATTTTGCGACTTTTTTCTTCCATAACTCTTTGTTCATTTATCTCTAAGAGCAAATCTACAATATAAATATCTTTATGCTCATGACCACCTGGTTTTATGCAAGACTTACAAAATCCACCAGCTTTTGTGTAGTTTGTCACCTCTTCTACCGTGGTAAGTTTATTGAGCTTTATGACCTCGCTGAGGGTCTCTTGTGAAACACGGGCACATTCACAGATAATAAACTCTGACTCCAAACTTTCCATGTCAACATTCATATACATAGAAGCCGCTTTTTTTATCACATCGTATGCCATAACAGAACAGTGCATTTTTTGCCCTGGAACTGCAGGAATATCGGGTGTATCACGGAGTGCTTTTTCAACATCTATGTTGGTAATTTTAAGTGCTTCTTGGACTGTTTTGTCCATACACAACTCAGCCATCATGTCAGATGACGCGATAGCCGTGCCACAGCCAAAACTCTTAAACTTGCTTTTTTTAATAGTATCCGTCTTTGGGTCGATAAGCCAATAAAGACGCACCGCATCCCCACAACTCTCAGCACCAAAGTCGGCAATAATCAGCTCATTGTCACCTTTTTCTTCTTCAGTAATCTCACCCATGTTCGTCGGTGCATCCATTCTTCTTTGTACTTCTTGCGAGTACTCTTCCCAAAGTGCACCACCAATTAAATCATTTCTTGCCATAGGTTCCTCTTTGTCTTAAGTTTAAAATGGTGAATGCATTTTTTGTTCTTACACCCTCTTGTTGTAATCCTGAAACATCATTGTGCGGTGCACTCTAAGCGTCTAGTTTCATAATTGCACAACGCAAGATATAACGTGACAAGGGGACACATGGGCACAGTCAACAGATACATAACATTTGAAAATATCGACTGCTACAATAATGCAAAATTAGTTTTAGATGCTATGAACGAATTATTTCAACAAGAGTCTGAAGCGAAAAATGAATTTTGGCGAAGATTTGAGACAAAACTGCCCGATGACTACACTACAACACCCGTAGATGAACTTGGAAGAGATACCCTGTATGTAGTCTGTTCCAATGTATTTTATATAGAAGATTTATTTGAAAGATACAAATTTGAAAAAGGGCTGCAACTCCTAGATACAACAGAATTTGACTGTTGCTAGGAAAATCCATCCTTTCATATTGTGAAAACAACTTATAACATTTCAAGCTGATAAAGAAAACTGCGCTCTTTAAAAGATGCGATATTGAGCTCTTGACGGTATTTGGCGATAGATCTTCGTACCATTTTTAGGTGAAAACGCTCTTCTATCATCTCATGGAGCACTTTGTCGCTTAGTGGCTTATTTTTATCTTCACTATCAACCAATTTTTGTATGAAATGTTTTATTTCTGGGGTTGAAACTTCCCCGATTGCATTTGAAAAAAAATCTTTGAATGCAAAAACACCTCGCTCACACTCTAAGTATTTATCGCTTATAGCACGCGAGATAGTCGATTCATTAAAGCTTAGTATGTCTGCCACATCTTGAAGTCTTAAAGGTTTAAGCTCTCCTCCCATAAAAAAATCATATTGCTTTTCAATAAGAACAAGCCCAATATTATAAAGGGTTGCCTTGCGTAAATCTAACAATTTTACGAGCTCTCTTGCTTCTTTAAATTTCTGCTTTGCAAAATTTTCATATTTATTGATTTGAGTGACTTTTAAATCAGGATAAAAATCATGATTGATTTTTAGAGTCAATTCAGACCCTTTTAATTCTATAAATATATCTGGCAACACCTGCATATTCTGCTCCATGTAGGCAATAGCTGGCGGATTTCTTAATTGTTTTAAAATATGTTTCGCATCATGCATTCTTGGATGCGCTATAAATTTTTCAATTTTTTCAAATTGGATGATGACAGCGCTGAGTAAAATACTTAACTCATCATCAAGGTCATAATCATTCAACTGAAAAAGAAAAGACTCTTTATAATCTCGCGCACCTACCCCTGATGGCTCTAAATAAGCAAAACGTTGGCGGATTTTTTCCACATTATGCGCATCTGTTTTACACTCAATTGCAATTTCTTTAATATCGCCATCAAAGTAACCCTCTTCATCGATATACATCAAAATTTGCTTGGCTATTTTTTGTGAGATGGGTGTTGGAAAAAGTGGTGCAGCAATCTGAAAATCTAATTTTTCATACAAAGATTCTGTTGAAACGCTCATCCACTCAATCTCATCACTTGATGTATTGGAAACACGGTTTTGTGTCTCTAAATACGCAGTATGGGATTTACTAGAAGATCCTTCTGGAACTTCAAAACCAGACTTCGACTCAAGACAAGGATTTTCATTTGTTATGACTTGAATATGTTTTTCTAAATCGTTCAGCGAACATTGTAATAGAGGCAACCACGTTTGCATATGGAGCCTAGGCAATTGTTTTTGCTTGAAATTAAAATTTTGCTCCATGGAATGACCCTCTTTGTATAATTATACTTATTCTGTTGCACTTTGTCTTCTAAATGTTGCCATTTAAATGTTCAACTGCATTTTTTGTTCTAGATATGCATTGCTACAAAAAGGAAGGGATTACCGAGGTGGTTTCGTGCCTCGCGATGAGAAGAAAAATTCGCGATGACAAGAAAAGTTTAATATTTTATACGTATTAAACCGTTTGGCTCTACAATTTTCATCTGGCATGAAAGACGAGCTTTAGGACTTTTTTCATTAAGCATTTTCATCACTGCTACTTCTTTGTCAGTCATAGGGCTTAAAAACTCCATCCCTGACTCAATACTCACAATACAAGTACCACATTCGCCATCACGGCAACCAAATGGAAGAGCACTACCCGAAGCTTCAACTATATCTTGAATAGTTTTACCTGGTTTAACATTTACTGCTAAAAAGTCATTTATGATTTCTACTCTTGTTGTCATTTTTTTTCCTTATTCGAATGGTTTAATTAACATTGGGCCTTTGATGATACATTGGCAGGCTAGTCTAACTGGTGTTTGTTGAGCATATTGCTGTGCTGACTCTGCTTCCTTTTTAGAGATAGCACCCATTTCAACCAAAGTATGAAGCTCTTTATCTTCCATATACGTTGTGTATTTGTCTTTGTTCCATAAATCTGGATCTACTTTACTCTCGAATATCGGTTCATCAGGATTGGAATCAAGTTCTTCAATTCTAACAGCACAACTTCCACACATTCCGTCTTTACAGTCTGTTGGTATCAGTACCCCGTTATTTAGTGCAACACGCAAGAGCAAATCCCCTTGTTTTGCAAAAACACGCTTATCCATGCCTTCGCCAAATCCACAAAAAATAATATTTACCATGTTTTCTCCCTCTAAGATTAGTCAAATCGCAAAAATTAAGATACCTCTCCTTCTTTTTGAGATTGCTCTAAAAGTGCTTTTTTATACGCTTTTTGTGCTCTATGCTCACGAAGCCAACGAAGCTCTTCTTCTATCTCATCATATCCGTCCACATCATCTATGGCTTGAAGTTCAGCTTCACGACACCCATACGTGTTCCCCTCTTCAATAAAATGAACCTCATAAATGCGGATGACTTGAAGCCAATCGCCTATGTGTTTGACATACCCCTCCGCACCCGCAGGAATCAAAATCTCGTTTGGTTCATTAAATGGGTTCGAGCCGTCATTTCGAATAGGCTTAGTCATGCGAACACGTTGACCTAGGTGAAATACAGGAAGTATTCTGTCCTTAGTTGAAGCTGATATTTGAGCGGCTTGCGCAGGCGTGTACTCCATTTGAGACCTCCTCTAAATCATGACAGCTCGTTGAAGTTGCACAAGAACTACAAGCACTAGGATTATCATACATCGCCCAAACATCTGCTGCAGATGGCGTGTATCCATTCTCAAAATTTTTATACACAGTGATGAGTGCAAATTTATAGAAGGCGAGTTTTTTCTCTTCACTTTGAAAATTTTCAGCCTCTCCCTTTTCTATCATCTCACCGTATTTTTTTAGGATATGAAAACGCTTCACATAGACTAAACGCTCATCATATTCAACGTCAAAAAAATCGAAATACTCTTCAGTATCTGTGAGTGCTGCAAACTCTTCAAGTCTCTTCATAATTTCCCCTTATTTTTTCTCTTTAGTGCATTTATGAATCTTAAAAAAAAGTTCTTAAAATGGACAAAAAATTACAATTTTGTCATAAAATGCTAAATTTTCATCTCTTTTTTTACTTGATTTGCCCAAGCAATAAGTCTAGCCTCTGTGAGCTCTTCTTGATTGATATCATCTATAGGAAGTCCACAGAACTTACCCCCTTTTTCGGCATACGAGTATTTATATGTGTATTCATCCGTTGACCAGTGACCAAATCCAGTTTTTGCGCCGCACTTATGAAAAATATCCTCTATCTTTCCTAAAGCACTCACAAAAAACTCTCCATGGGTTTTTTGATCACCTGCGCCAAAAAAAGCAACTTTTTTACCACTTAAATCAGGCTCATCATGATCCATCTCATACAGTGGATCGACCCAGTCGCGCTGTGGATCCCCTTGCCCCCAAGTTGAAGAACCGATAAGCAAAACATCAAACTCTTGAAACTGCTCTATATCCTCGTAATCTTCTTCCATGTTGATAAGCTTGGCACCATCAAACAACATCTCTAATTTTTCTGCCGCCGCTAAAGTGACTCCGCCGCTACTTCCAACAAAAATACCTATCTTTGCCATCGGTTTTTCCTTAATTGATTTCTTTAATACAAGGTTTATATTGCGCATAAACCTCATGAGACATATCAAGATATTTTTGCCCCTCTTCATAGAGTTTGTCTAAGGTACGAAACCCAAAACGGTGCGCATCTTTAAAATATTTGTCTACTAAAATAATGCGCCCTGCAAAAACGATGCAACGACCAAAACCCTCATGACTCATCTCCATCACAACATTACACATCACCCCTGTTTTACGCTCAAACTGCAGTGCAATAGCCTTAAACATCATCTTGATCTCACCGATAAGCATCTCATCAATATCAGCAATGATAGGAATCTTTTGTAAATCCTCTTTTGTTTTGACAAACTTTTTAATAAGCAACTCTTCATCACTCATCTTTGACCAGTTTCCAAACTGATCAGCAGCTCTTAACTGACGGAGCAACTCCTCTGTAAATGCATTCATTCCAACTATTTCACTCATAATTTTTCCCCTATTCCCAGCGTGCTAAACGCGCATCATCTGTAGTTTGTAAGTTCATAATTTTTCTCACCCATGGCGGAGGATTATTGTTTATCATCTTGAGCAACTCTTTTAAAACATCTTCTATTTTGCTCTCGTTTTCTATTTTCATCGGGTTAATTCCACCACGTATCACCTTCGCAGCCGCCGTTCCACCGATAGACTCACAATAAACAATATTGATTCCTTGTAAAGCTTTGACTTTAGAGTCTGTCTTATCATCCCCTTCTAAATCTGTTGTATCCGTTTTGATGATGCCATCAAGCTCAAAGCCCTCTTTAGAAATTTTATAAATAACAAACTCTTTTGCTGCACCAAAGTGCGCATTGACTGTTTGCATATCTTTTGATGCAAAGGCAACTTTCATAGCATTTTGCATTGGATTGCTCCCTTGGACTGTAATTTTAGTTGTCTCACCCATGATGTTTGTCCTCTCTCAGTTTATTTGCTACTTGCACAACTACGGATGTGTGACTTTAGTCTCACCTGAATTTGGTATGACTGGAGTCGTACTTGCGTAATTATGTACGGAGTTTATTTGCTACTTCAAAAAGAAACTGTGTGCTTCCTTCGTAAAGCTGGTCGTTTTTGAGCTGATTGCCTAACTCTTCATAATTTGGAAAACCTCTTAAAATTAAGGCTATATCTCTTTTACTAGAGTGCAATAATCGTTCTGCATGAAAATTGCTGATAACTAAATCTGTATTTTCAAAATAAGGCATCGCATCTTCAAGGTCACCAACAAAGAGATTCTGCACACATATTTTCTCTAGCACAGCACTATAAGTAGTTGCGATTACCGCATCTACAGTTCCCCCGACACTTTGAAGCAATTCACACAGACCAACGCACATATCAGGTTCTCCCGTGATCACAAAGTGAGAAGAGCCTATGAGAAAGTGGGTGTCAAGCATGGCATCTTGCAATCTTCCCCTCCAACGTTTAATGTGAGCCATCGGCTCAATTTGTCTTATTTTCATAAGTGTTGCGACAAAATTGTCGTTGTTTTGTTGTCCCATGACATGGTCAAAATGGAGGTGCGTAATATTTGGGTTCTTTTTAAGCATCGCTTTTGCAACTATGAGCATGGAAGTCCCGATGGTTATAACAGTTGCAGAATCACCAAGCTCTTTAATCTCCTCTATACTAATAGCTCCAGTAGAGAGTTTGCCCTGCCCCTCACTCAAATAGCCATCAAGCGCGGTAGACAAGTCAGGGAGCGCAAAGGTCTCAAAACCAAAACTCTCACACAACTCTTTGACTTTTTCAACTTCAATGGGCTGCATACTGACATGAGGAAGCAGGAGGAGTTTGTTTGGACTCAGCCGTATTGTCTCTTGCGTATGTTGCTCGATAAGTGCCTTTGCAGTAAGAGCCCAACCACTCTCCATTCCGCCCTCATAATCGGGCGTATTGACATAACAGTAGGGGATTTCTATATGCGCGGCGATATTGCGCACATCATCCCCTTTTGTCTCGGTGAGCCCCGTTGTACAAAGCCCTATCAGCTCTGGTTTAAGCGTAGTATTTTTTTTCGTAATATTTTCAATCGCCATCAAAATAGAGTAATCGCCGCCATCAAGAACCGCCGTAATGTCGCTCACGGAAGTGTTATAAAGTGCAATCGGCTCGTTGTAATGACGGGTAAAAAAAACTTTCGTATAAGAAGCACAGCCTTGCGAACCGTGCATAAGCGGCAGGCAATTTTTTACGCCCATGTAAGCGAGTGCCGCGCCCATAGGCTGCGAGTGTTTAATGGGGTTTACCTGAAGCGGTTTGTGTTCGCGTTTGCTGAGTGGAATTTGTAAAGAGTTATTTTTAGGGGTTTGGCTCATGACTGGATATCCCACGGTGCTTTTTTTGAGACATTTGCAAAGACGGGATTTGCAAAGGCGCACTTCAAATCTTGCGCAAGATTCAAAAGCCCCTCATACCCGCCGTAACTCACTTTTTTCTCTTGGTTTACATCGATGAAAGAGATTTTTTTCTTGATGGCAGTGTAGAGACTTCGCCCGCCTGCGAGTAAAATGTGCGCACCAAATTGGTCTATGACTTTGGCTTGTTCTGACGCGGGCGCCTTCATGAGAACACCACTCTCACCCAAATACTCTCTTGCTTTTTCTATATCTTCCGCTGTCGATTTGCGAATAGAAGTCGCCACAACTTCTATACCTAAATCTTGAAGCCCAGAAGCAATCGACCATGCTTTGTTTCCGCCTGTGTTTAAAACTGCTTTTTTCCCTGCAAACAACTTTTTGTAGGGAAAAAGTTTTGCTTCAAGCTTTGCCTCTTCCTCGGCTATCACTTCTTTTGCTTTTTGTATCAACGCCTCATCGCCAAGAGCATTCACGATTTCTAAAATGGCAAAACTCGTATCGCGTTTGCCGTAAAAAGAGACGGAAACCCAAGGAATGCCATACGTTTCTTCCATTTTACGGCACAGTGTAATGAGCGATTTTGCACAAACAATGACATTGAGTTTTGCTCGGTGTGCTGTGCGAATCTCCCCCACACGACCATCTCCGCTTAAAGAAGAGAGCACTCGAATACCGATTTTCTCAAACAGAGGAAGATACTGCCACATATCACCCGTTACGTTGTAATCGCCAATAAGGTTGATGTCGTAGGGCGTTGTAAACTCTGGCTCTTTTGTCCCGATGAGATGCTCCAAAACCGCTTCGCCGGCTATGCGAGAACCAAGATTTTTCCCACCCACAAAACCAGGAGCATGAACGGGCACAATGGGAATACTGTATTTTTGTGCGCTGAGTTTACAAGTCATGTCGATGTCGTCACCCACCATAGCGGTCACACAGGTTGAATAAACAAAAATCGCCTCAGGAGTGTAATGCTCCACGATGTAGTCGATGGAATCAGAGAGACGCTTATCGCCGCCAAAAATAACATCGTTGGTCGTAATGCCTGTTGTAAAACCCATAGAAGTATGGTCACGTCCTTTGTAGGAACTCAGTGTCTCCCGAGTCTCCCATGAAGCACCCAGACAAGTTTGAGGACCATGCACCAAATGCACTGCATCCGCATAAGGAAAAAGTGAAATCTGCGCGCCATCAAATGCACACCCGCCAGCCGCCATTCCAGGTTTAGGCATATCACACCCTTCACCCTTTTTCTTATCTTTAGAGTGTGAACAAGCGCTCTCATTCATAAGCTCTTTAATTTTTGCACGATTGACCATAAATACCCTTTTAGAGTTGTATTAATAGTAGGACTGCATTTATTGTTCGAGGGACTTTTCATGAGCGAAGGGAAGCCATCGCTTCCTAGAGAGGAGTATTATATAAGTTGTGCAGAAACCTGACTTAAGATTATATTGGCTTTATCAGCTTCTCCATTGTACTTTTTGATTTTTATACCCTGATTTGTAAAGGCGGCTGCAGTATTTTTACAAATCGTTTTTACGACGATAAATTCACAGTCGCTAATGGCTTCACCCATAACATCGTGTGTTTTTGCATGCTTCTCATCTTCATGGTCATGACTGCAGACATGCCCTTCTTCATCGTCATGATGATGATTCGCATGACTGCGCGGGTTTGGACGGATAACGTCAAGTTCAAATGATTTGAACATGCCAGCACCTTTAATATTGTAAACCGCGAAGTAAGGTGTGTGTCCTGCATTGGCAAAAAATGTGAGTGAATCGTCTTTAACTGGAATGGCAACTTTCATAAATAATCCTTATTTGTATTATTAGTATAATTATACTGTAACCTTACTGCTGCATATCTTGTTCTGTATGTTATATATTTCTAAAGTAAGCTAGTATATAAAATGCAAGCAATTATATAACAAACATTGTATTTAACTAATTAGGTTCCGACAGTGGACTTCTTTGCTTTTGTAGAGTGCAAAAAAGGATTTCCACATGCCAAAATTCCACCTAGAAAATCTCAAGAGAGATGCTTATATAACTTCCATCAAAATGATTGCTGACCCCAGAACACTCAAATTTGCAAACATGTCACTCGATTGGTGGGATAAAAAGTTTGGTTGGTATATGAAAGGGTGTGTAGCACTGAGCGATAAAGATAATAAGCATCTCTCTTATCTCTTCTATAAAATTGACCGCCGCCATGAATACATAACGATTCATAATATTTTTACTCCCCTTGTGATGCGTAGAAAGGGGTATGCCAATATACTTCTCGCTCTAATATTTGACTTGGCTGTGAGTCACAAAGTAAATCGTTTTAGACTCACTTCAATCTCAAATTCCTTAGATTTTTATCTCTTTTTAGGGTTCGTTTACTGGGGAGTCAACAGTGTCGGAGATTATTACTGTGATTTACCTATGCCGCATAATGGTTTGTCAGGAGTTGATTTTATGGTTCAAAACACAAGTGCAGAGATACTTATAGGCAAAAGCTTTAAAACGATTTATGAAAAAGTACAAAACAACAGTACAAATCTTAGTATTTCCCAAACAGTGATTTACGACAATGATTTACTAAAAATGGGAAATAATTATCTACTGCAGACTATACTAAAGATAAAAGCCACACAGTAACTTCACCATTATTTGTCCTTATATCCTTGATGTTTCTACCCTTGAACAACAATTGCACATACAAAATAAATATATCCGTTTTTCTCGAAATACATATTACTATAATGGAGGCTGTTTTTTGAAAGCTTTAAATCAACTAAAAAGAGCAACAGCATAAATGACAAATACAACATTAAATTGGCTCCAAAAAAATAAATATGATGCAAGCGACTTCAATCTGCAAGGTAACTACGGGAACACTGCACTTATGAAAGCATCACGTGAAGGCAACGTAAAAATAGTAAGTGAACTTTTAGAATCAGGGGCAGATATAAGACTTAAAAATGTTGATGGAAATACAGCCCTTTGGTTGGCTTGCTTTGGTGAAAATCCAGAAGTGGTAAAAATGCTTATTGATGCAGGAATAGAAATAGACACGCTCAATGTAAATGGAGTCACGCCTTTAATGTACGCCGCTTCGAGTGGAAAAGAGTCTATGGTCAAAATGCTTTTAGACGCAAAAGCAGATGTGAGTATTAAAAATTTGGATGACTTTACGGCACTCGACCTTGCAGTCACACCAAAAATTTTAAAAATGCTAAGAGAAAAACTATGAACCCTCAAAGTGCTAAACGCTCACTTGCACACCTGTGTAAAAAAAAAGTCCCTGTATTTTTATGGGGACCTCCGGGTATCGGCAAATCATCTATCGTTGCTCAAATAGCTGCGGAGCAAGGTATCGCTTGTATTGATTTACGTCTCTCTTTGCTTGACCCGACGGACTTACGAGGTATTCCATTTTTTAACCCTACTGAAAACACCGCTTTATGGGCACCTGCATCTTTTTTACCTGATGGCAGCCAAGAAAACGGTATATTGTTTCTTGACGAGCTCAACACAGCAGCCCCAATGGTTCAGGCTTCAGCATATCAGCTGATTCTTGACAGAAAGATTGGTGAGTACACTCTTCCTGATGGCTGGTCAATTGTAGCTGCCGGAAACCGTGAGAGCGACAGAGGCGTTGTATTTCGAATGGCAGCACCTTTAGCAAACCGTTTTGTGCATCTTGAGATGGAAGCGAATGTTGAAGATTGGCGTAACTGGGCAATAAGTGCAGAGATTGACCCCTCAATAGTTGCTTTTATATCGCATCGTCCAGATGCCCTTTTTGCCTTTGATACAAAAAATGACAACCGTTCTTTTGCTACGCCACGTACTTGGTCTTATGTAAATGAGATAATCTCATCATCTCCTGAAGAAGATTTGATTATGCCTATGGTAAGCGGCGCAATCGGAGAAGAGCTTGCAGCTTCTTACTTAGGGTTTCGCTCTGTTGCCGGTGACATACCGAATATTGACTCTATTTTAGACGGAAGCTGCGTTGATGTTCCAGAGGATGCATCAGCCCTCCATATTTTATGCGCCTCATTAGCAATGCGTATAACGAACTCTACAGGCTCAAAAAAGCTCAATAACCTTGTAAAGTATACGCTGAATCTTCCCGGAGAATTTGCCGTTATGATAATTGGGGACCTGAGAGAGCGTCATATAGAACTTGACCATGTTGAGAGTTGGACTCTTTGGATGCGTAAATTTAACAACCTGTTGCACTAATGAATCACGAAAAACTTCTAGTCAAGGCTAAAAGTCAACTCACACTCAAGCATCCATACTTCGGTATGCTCGCTTCTAGACTAAAGCATGAAAGCAGTGATAAAACCACAGGGTATGCCAGTAACGGTGTAAGGTTTTTATATAACCCTGACTTTATTGCTAGACGGACTATTGAAGAAATTATGTTTATTTTGACAAACTGTGTTATGCATCATATCTTGTCACACCAACAAAGACAGCTAAACCGTCGTGGTGCATTGTGGCAGCTTGCAACCGACTACGCGATAAACAACTTGCTTTATAAAAATGGCGTAGCAATTCCTCAAGGTGCAAACTACAATGAAGAGTATAAAGGGATGTTTGCTGAAGATATTTACGAGTTGCTAAAAACTGACTATTTTGCTGACGCAGATGATGCTTTTGATGAGAATGATGTCCCAAATGAAAACAATGCATCAAACTCTTCGGCAAAAACCCAAGACTCTGATGCATTTTCAAATCTGGATAATATTGATGATGAACTTGACCCGACTACAGAGTCAGAGTGGGATTATGCTGCTTCAGTTTCTAAAGAACTGGCGATGCGTAAAAGTGTTTTACCCTCAGGCTTTGAGAGATTGGCAAAAAAAATAAAAATCAACGATGTTGACTGGAGGTTTGAGCTTTACAACGCAATTAACCGTCATATGAGAAACAACTATGCCTTTATGCCACCAAATAAAAAGCACCTTTATCGCGGTTTTTGTCTTCCATCATTAACGAGTGATACACTCAGTCTTTGTGTAGCTGTTGATACATCCGGCTCTATTAACGATGAGCTTTTAGGTGCGTTTATGACAGAGTTTCAAAATATAATGCAGAATTTTCCTGCTGTAAAAATAGAACTTATAATAGCCGATGCAAAAGTACATGCCCACTATACGTTTCAAGGGGGAGAGAAGATGAACTTTGCACTCAAAGGGGGTGGAGGAACGGATTACCGCCCGGTTTTTGACTATATAGACGCGAATCTTCCCATGAATACGATGTTGCTTTATTTTACGGACGGGGATGGATGGTTTCCTAAATATCCTCCGGCGTATGAGGTACTTTGGGCACTTTCTCGAAAAGCAAAAGTACCTTTTGGACGACCTTTAGTAATCTTTAATTAAAAAAAATTTGATACAAAATCAGAAGAACCATAAACAAAGATGAGCCTTTTTTTGACCTCATATTGCAACCATTGCCGAATATGTGCAAAAGAGTACTATTTACGAGATAGTCAAGAAACTTGGCATTGATTATTCACAAGGGTATTTTTTTAGCGAGCCAACAAAATTTCCTCATTTTGAAAAATAAAAACAGAAGAAGTTTTAATAACTTCCTTCGAATAAGTTCTTCTAATTCATCTTCTGTAATATATTTTATTTTTTAGGCCTTTCACTATCATCTATTTGAACAGTCTTACTAAATCATCACGTAAATACTGAAAAAACATCATAGAAATTCTCCAACAGTCATGATAAAATTGTCATCCACTTCAACCGCTTCAAACTCATGTTGACCACAAAATGTTTCGTTTAACTCTTGCGCCTAGGCACGAGCAACATGATGAGCACTCCCTTCATCACTGAGTGTTTTGATTTGTGGCATATTTTTACGCTGAGCACATTTACACATTTTTTCTACTACTATGTGATGATTCATACTGTTATCATTTTATTTTAAAATCTATATATCACAGCTTTCTATAAATGTAGCGTTTTCTACAGAGATGACAAAATTGCCATCCACTTCCACGACATCAAAACCATGTTTGCCGCAAAAAGTGTCATTAAGAGTCTCTGCCCATTCATTTGCATATTCTTCAGCTTCTTCTTTAGTATCAAAACTTTGTATCTGTTTGATACCCTGCTTTTTTGCGCAGCCACATAACTTTTCTATAACAACATGATTCATGATTACGACAACCTACTATTTTGGGATATAAGGTAAAATTGGTCTTTAAGCTTATTAAGTTGTTGAATAATTAAATCGTGATGAGTATCACTTAAAATGTAATGTTGCTCCATAAAGTCATACATTTTATCAATATTTGTATATATTTCTTCTAGAAGGTTCTCTTTTATTTTTTTCTCAACATCCATGACAAACCTTTTTACAAAGATTTATGCATATTATGTACTAGTAAAGAAATAATGAATGGGATTTGCTAAGAAAAAAATGATTAACGAAAAAAGCCACCTTCAAAAGAAGGTGGCATGTGGCAATAAATGAGTAGCGCTGTTTAACGAATCAAGTCAAAGAAAAAGTCTGTTGAAGCGATACCTTTAGTATCTTCATCAAGCTGGTCAAGAACTTTGTTCGTAATCCA